>Ga0315316_10002642_pt1 | contig 12916 bp, 9 predicted proteins | sample M160m3416metaG_FD_203702 | JGI IMG/M metagenome (GOLD analysis project Ga0315316, IMG submission 203702) | Ammonia-oxidizing marine archaeal communities from Monterey Bay, California, United States - M1 60m 3416 | ecosystem: Environmental > Aquatic > Marine > Intertidal zone | place: USA...
TTCTTTGAATTAAAGCGTTTGCAATTTCAGCAGTTGCTACTGCTGTACCACCTGGAACGCGGTGCCAGCACTGCTCGACAAGGTAAGCGACTCTAGGCACACTCATAAACAGTAACTAACCACACCTGCTGCCACTAGGTGGCTGCCCATCTATCTCTTTGACCAATTTCATTGACGAAACTTCACCTTGCCTACTAGGCAAAATATTGTCATTTACATGATTTAAATTAAATGTCTGCTCGTCATCTACCAGAAGTTCCTCTGAAATCGGCAACGAAGGTCTCGCCTTCATATCGACCTCCTGAACGGTCTTGGGCAATAAAGGGAAAGCTTCAAAATCATCACCTAAAACTAGAATCACTTCATCACTTAACTTTTCACTAAAATTAAAATCAGGTATTGGTTCAACAAAACGACCCAATGAAACGGCTGCATCATAATTTTCTACTGATGAATAAATGAGTGTCCTCTCCTGAGGTTCTCCTTTCTTAACCTCAACTGTGAAGCCTTTTCGTCTTAACTCATCAAGCGTCACTTCGATATCCTCAATTGAGTTACGGGCATCAACCGCGATAATTGAGAAACTATCAGGAGTTGCTGATTCACCTCGAAAAACTCTGAAAAAAGAGTTTGCATTTTCAGCCAATTGAAGCACTTCTGAAGTGCCTACTATCGCATCCTCAACTGGCAAAACATATCGCTGTAAATTATTAGGTTCGAAATCTGCAAATGCTTTACCCAGTTTAAACAGATCCGCGATCGTAAGTCGATCATCAAAAACCACTGCCTCTGCGCCGGCTCTTATTAAATCATCTCTAACCAGAACAGATCTCGCACCTTTGGAAATGGCTCGCTGGATTGTTCGGATCAAAAAATCCTGTTGGCGCTTATTGCGTTCTAAATCATTCCAAACCCCTACCCGGTGCCAGTCCCCATTAACAAATGCCTCCATTTTACGACTACGTACAAATGCTAAAGAATCTCTTCCATCGAGTACGGAACATCCTACTTCTTGAACTAATAGTCCTGATGCTTGATCTCTTACTGGATAAGGGAACCACAAAGGAATCCCTGATAATTGATCTACAAGTTTCTCAAATCCGAAAAAATCAACTATTGCAAAATTGTGTATAGGTATGTCGAAATTATTAGTAACTGTTTCAACAAGAGTTGGCGCGCCCTTTTCTATACCTCCTACTAAAAGAGCGGAAGCTAATTTTTCAGAGCGTACTTGTGTTCCGTCAAGAAATATCGAAACGTAAAGATCTCTCGGTAATGACATTACTGACGCTTTAGGTAAAGCAGGGTCCAAGCGAACTACCATTATTGTGTCAGCCAGTCCTACCCCGGCAGATCTGTCTCTATTTGCAGCCGGATCATCTGGATCTAATCCCACAGCACTGTCTGTTCCCACTATAAGAAAATTCCTAGCTGGACCTGCAGGATGTGGCTTTACATCTGGGTCACGGTTCCTATTGCTCTTTGATTCAGAAGAACTTTCATCGGATCTGGTGCTATTTGAAAGTGTAGGCAAGTCTGCTAACACACCTGTAGGTACTTCTATTCTGACAATGCTCTCAACTGCATCTTCGAAAGAACTCAGCCTGAAACTCCCGAGAATGAGAAAAACTCCAAAGAGTAAACCAAAAGAAATAAGAAGTCTTTGCTTCCAAGACCTTTTCTCATTTTTTATTAAATCATCGAGCACAAAAGCCGACATTATCAGTGCTTGCGCTAATATTTGTGAGCAGCGATGGTTTTAATATGAAACAACAATTTTCAATCTCAGAAATTAACATTTGTTGGGTTAATGGAAGACTGATAGCACCTGACGAAAAAGCCGTCTCTGCAATAGACCATGGAATTATCGTGGGAGATGCTGTCTTTGAGACAATAAAAGTAGAGGAAGGCTCCCCTATTGCTATCACGCGTCACTTAAAACGTTTAGGCGAATCCTCAAAAGGAATGGGTCTAGATTCTCCCGATCCTAATACCATTATGAAAGCAATCGAAGAAGTGTTAAATGCTGATCGAAAAGCTGAACGTTTAAGGATCACGTGGTCAAGCGGACTTGGTCCTCTTAGCTCTTCTCGCGGCGATGGCGCTGGCACCCTTTTTATCGCAAGCAGCGCTGGAACTGAATGGCCTCAAAGCGAAAAAATTCATCTATGTAAATGGACGCGCAATGAAAACAGTGCGCTAAAAGGAATTAAAAGTACTTCATACGCTGAAAACGTGATCGCTCTTAAAGCTGCAAATGATTTAGGTTGTTCTGAAGCAATTTTCTTGAACACGAAAGGAAGTATTTGTGAAGGCACTGGGACGAATATTTTTTTTGTTATAGACGAGACCTTAGTGACTCCCAGTTTAGATTCAGGTTGTCTGGCTGGAATTACTAGAGACCTAGTTATAGAACTAACCCCAGTAATAGAAAGAGAAATTTCTTTTCAAGAGATCTCAAAAGCATCAGAGGCTTTTCTGACATCTTCAACCCGTGACTTGAGCGCTATTTCAGCAATAGATCAACTAATTTTCCCCGATGCACCCGGAAAAGTGACGAAAGATTTAAAGATTAAATTTGCAAATTTAATCAGTTCAAATACAGACCCATGATTTTCAATTTTTCTTTCTCAGATTTACAACATCCCCGACACTTATATACAAGTCTTGATTTCCATCATTTACTACGAGTAAACCTTCCTCTGTTATGTCCTCTGCAGATCCAACAATAATATTATTTGCAGTCTCAACTCTTACTTGATTTCCAATTGTTGCTGAGTTGGCAACGTGATCTTGTCTCAGAGTTACTGAACCATTTGACTGCTCCAATCTCTTTAACTGTTTTTCGAAATTTTCTATGATCCCTGCCAGGACAGTCCATCTGTCAAGTGTCACGTCGAGCATCTTCAAAGAAATCGCGTCAGGTGGTCCTTCACCACTAGAAGAGGGCCATGAAATATTTAGACCCATCCCAACAACGATTCGTTCAATGTCACCTTCAACTTGTTCAGCAAGAATTCCTGAGATTTTTTTACCTTTTCTTTCAGGAATTACTATGTCGTTAGGCCATTTAACCAAGGCAAAGACATCTATTGTTGAAAGATACTTAACTACTCCCAAAGCTAGTGAGGAAGTAACTAAAGGATTCTTATTTTTTGTCCATTTAGAGGTTAAAAGGAAAGAACAAAGCAGATTAAGTCCTTTAGGAGAGTTCCATTCTCTTCCTAGGCGACCTTTTCCAGCTGTTTGGTGGTCAGAAACTAATATAAGGTCATCTGGCGCCTCTGAAGCTCTTAAAACTAGGTCTACATTAGTCGATCCAGTCTCTTCGATATGTTTAAATTCCTTAAATCTTGTGCCCACAAGAGCTTTCTCAATTTTTTTTAAAGGAATATTTTTGTCTTCAGTATGTGAATTGCTTTTCATTCGAGTAACCATAAAGGATGCTTTCAAAGATTTTAGTGGCTAATCGTGGAGAAATCGCAATCCGAGTTATTAGGGCATGCCGCGAAATGGGTATTAGAAGCGTTGCCGTCTACTCGGATTTAGACCATGCTGCCTTACATGTCGAGTTTGCCGACGAAGCTTACAGGCTAGGTGGTGCTACTTCCAGTGAGTCATATTTAAATACTGATACCATTTTTGAAATTATCCAAAAAGCTGAAGTTGATGGTGTCCATCCTGGTTACGGATTTCTTTCAGAAAATGCAGAATTCGCTAGAGCTGTAGAAAATATGGGTGTTTCTTTTATAGGTCCTTCTGCAGAAGCGATCGAAATTATGGGGGACAAGATTTCTGCTCGTGAAGCAGCTGAAAAAGTGGGTGTTTCTGGAGTCCCTGGTTCTGCAAGTTTAGTTACGGAACCTAGACAGGTTGTTGACTTTGCCGAGGAATTCGGTTGGCCGGTAGCTATTAAAGCAGTATATGGCGGTGGCGGTCGTGGCATGAAAGTAGTTTATACCGCTGACGAAATTGAAGATTCTTTAGACTCAGCTCGCCGTGAATCGGTTGCCTCTTTTGGTCGAGATGAACTTTATCTAGAGCGGTACCTGGAAAACCCACGTCATATTGAGGTACAGATACTTGCTGACAAAATGGGTAACACAATTTTTTTGGGTGATCGGGACTGCTCAGCTCAACGCAGACACCAAAAACTAATTGAAGAGGCTCCTGCTCCTGGTCTTACAGATGAAATCCGATCTGCCATGGGTTCAGCTGCAGTAGCAGTAGCTAAAGGCTGCGACTATTCGAATGCAGGAACAGTTGAATTTCTTTATGAAGATGGAAATTTTTACTATTTGGAAATGAACACAAGACTGCAAGTTGAACATCCAGTTACTGAAATGACGACTGGAATTGACTTAGTTGAACAACAAATTCTTATTGCTTCAGGTGAAGCTTTATCATTTGGGCAAGAAGATGTGAAAACACACGGCCACGCAATTGAATTTAGAATTAATGCTGAAGATCCAAGTAATGGGGCTTTTTTGCCTTCACCGGGTGTAATAACATCCATGCGTATAGCTGATGGGCCAGGAGTGCGATTCGATACAGGATACGAAGCTGGTGATGAAGTAAGTCAGTTCTACGACAATTTGATAGGCAAACTTGTCGTATGGGCTCCCGATCGAAGCTCTGCTATTGCGAAAGGCATCCGAGCTCTTTCCGAAATGAGAATTTCTGGAGTCGCAACGACCATCGGTTCCTCGATTGAAATTCTTAAACACGATGATTTTAAAGAATGTTCTCATTCCACAAAATGGGTTGAAGAAAGACTAGATCTAACAAATCTTGACGGAAATGACGACCAAGAAAATATTGGGTTACCCTCTGAGAATTTTAGGCGCGTAGAAACAATTTCAGAAGTGGACAATCGCCGTTTTGAAGTCGCGTTTTGGGTTTCTGACAACACGAAAAAGAAACCTTTGCGTAAATCAATATCTAGTAAAAACTTTGGAGGATCTGGGAGTGGTGAGGTCTTAGCTCCTATGCAAGGCACGATCGTAAGGGTTTTAGTTGAAGAGGGATCTGAAATTCAGGCTGGTGACCCGCTTGTTGTTCTCGAAGCTATGAAAATGGAAAACAATGTGACTGCTGAAAAAACAGGGACCATCCAAAAAATACTCGTTAACCAAGGCGACTCCGTTGGAGTTGGCGATGTTCTAGTAACCATTGAATAACGACTCAAAGAAAAAAATGTCACGCCGTCTTTTCTTAGCGTGGGTTCTGATTAGCAAAGGCTCTTTCTGGGAGCTGATGAAAAAAACATCAAGATTTATTATTAATCTACAAAAAAGAACTGATGAAATCAGTTACACGGATTGGCGTGATAAGTGGGTTAATCTGTCGCCAACAGACCGTTCCATCATTGAAAATAAAATAAATTGTAAAGAATTTAAGACGAATTTTTCTTTCATTTTAAAACTACGTGATGAATCTTTTTCTCTGTTGGAGGAAACGGTAATATCCCTTCTTAAACAGCATTATCCCAACTGGAAACTTTACATACTCATAAAAAACGAAAAAGAAGAAATCCGCTTAAAGTCCGCTGGATTAATTAAAGATAAAAGAGTCGTAGTCGTAATAGTAGACGATTCTCTAAACATTACCGGAGATTTTGTAAGCCCTCTAGAGCCAGGAGATTTACTTCACGAAGCTGCTCTTCTCGCTGTCGCTTCTTCTATACTAAGAAACCCCCAGACAAGCGTTGTTTATACCGATAACGACCATATAACTCTTAGCGGTGAATTTATAAATCCACACTTCAAGCCAGATTGGAATCTAGATTTACTTTTGGGTATGAACTACCTAAGTTCATTTTGTGCCTATAAAAGACCCATATGGGAGAAATACAGCAATCATTTTGAAAATCTTCACGAATTAGCGATCAACGCCACATCCGCCTTAGACGCATCTCAAATCGTACACGTACCTTATGTTCTGGCCAGTATAAGAGTAGGGGATTCTACAAGTCATTTGAACCCACCCACAGTTGAAGTTAAACATCCTCTTCCTGCGACTCTGCCTAAAGTCTCTGTACTCGTTCCCACTAGAGACAAAGGAAATATGCTGAAACGTTGCCTCTTAAGCCTCAAAGAAATAACTGATTATCCAAATTTTGAATTAATCATAATTGATCATAAGACCACTCAAAAAAAAGCAAAAAAAGTTATTTCGGAGTTTTCTAAAGAATCAAATGTTTCAATTATGCCTTTTTATGACAAATTCAATTTTTCTGCGATGATTAATGAAGCAGCCAAACTTGCAACTGGGGAAATTCTTTTACTTTTAAATAACGACACAGAGATAATTCAAAAAGAATGGATGACAGAACTAGTTTCTCATGTCTATAGAAGCGACGTTGCAATTGCCGGCCCGTTATTACTTTTTAACGATCACACGATCCAACATGCAGGGGTTCACCCTGGAGTTGGAGGTCTAATGGGTCATGGACACAAACACCTTAAATCTGATGACCCCGGCTACTTTTCAAGACTTCAAGTAGCTCATGAAGTTGCTGCAGTTACAGGAGCATGTCTAGCTATCAGCGTTACTGACTGGGTGCGTTTTGGCGGACTTGATGAAAAAAATCTTCCGGTCGCTTACAATGACATCGATCTTTGCCTGAAAGTTCGTAAAGCGGGTTTAAAAGTAATTTTTACTCCACATTCCAAACTTATCCATCATGAATCGGTTTCGAGAGGATCTGACCAAAGTCGAAACAAATTAAAACGACTCCAAAAGGAAGCAAAAAGTATGAAAGAAAAATGGGGAAATTTTCTAGAATCAGACCCTGCATATAACCCAAATCTTGGATTCGAAAAAGACAGTTTCAGAATGTGCACTAATCCTCGAGTATCATCAATTCGAAAATATTTAGGCCTATAATGCAACAATCAGAATGAAATCTTTTATCAAATCAACCTTCTTGTTGTGTTTTCTTTCAAGTCTCGTGTCGGGATGTGGGAATAGTGGACTATCCGAAGGTCTCCTGATATCTAGCGATATTAGTGGCGATAATTGGGAAGTATTAATTTATACAAATGAGTCAGAAGTAGCGCAACGGGTTACAGATGCGCCACCATTTCTAGTGGATAAATTAGCTAGCGTTGAAGGATTTGATCTTGAGGGTTCTTGGTCTCCTGACGGTGAACAAATCGTCCTTGCCAGTGACCGTACTGGCTATAACGATCTTTTTATAGTCGATACAAAAGGAACGGTGATTCAAAAATTGACTGACGGCGAGAGCAAAGGTGGAGCAAATCATGAACCTACTTGGTCTCCTGACGGTACCCAAATTGCTTTTAGAAGTGACCGACTGCCACTCGAGTCAACAGTAGTCAAGGGTCATGGAGATGTTGAGTTGTGGATTATGAATTCAGATGGGTCCAATATTCGACAGTTCACAAATTCACCTGGCGAAGATTGGACACCTTCTTGGTCTCCTGATGGACAAAAAATTGTTTTTGCTAGCAGAAGAGTCAATGGGAGTTGGGACCTTTTTATCAAACCTGTGAATTCAGAATCTGAACCTCCAACTCAGTTGACTGATGGCCTTTCAGACAACTGGCTCCCGGCATGGTCTCCTGATGGAGAAAAAATTGCTTTTTCTAGTAATCGAGCAGATGAAAAATTCAACATCTGGACAATTAATGCAGATGGAACATCATTGCGACAAATTACTAATACTCCTCATGAAAGCACCGAACCTGTATGGTCTCCTGACGGAAAACGCTTAGCTTTTGGCGAAGGGAATCGAAAAGGATGGTCCTTAGCTTTTGTCAATTTAGATGACCTTAAAATTACCTTTACCAAACAGTCGGGCTACCCGAGTGACTGGTTTGAAGAAAAATAAATTTTATTTTTTAGGGGGCAACAGTCAGGGCTCTGACTATGAAAGCTGCCATCTGTTCACGGGTAACATTTTCTGACGGGCAGAAAGTAGTTTCTGTGCACCCTGAAGTAACACCATTGGAATAAAGCGTTTCGATTTCAGTTTGGAAAATAGAATCGTCATCATCGCTAAAAATGTCAGAGGGCGTTTCAAGTGGTTTAAGTTTCAGGGCTCTGACTATGAAAGCTGCCATCTGTTCACGGGTAACATTTTCTGACGGGCAGAAAGTAGTTTCTGTGCACCCTGAAGTAACACCAAGTTCACTAAGTCCAAGAATTTCCCCAGAAAAAGGATCGCTATGGCCAACATCTTTAAATCTCTGAGAAACCTCTACGTCGAAAAACGGAGAGTGAAGATCCAACTTGTAGCGGAGAGTCTTTCCCTTAGTCACAATAGTTGCAGGTCTTCCAGAAATAATTCCCGATAACAAAACATCTGCTGCACTCCCAGACTCATTATTGGATACAACTTCAATATTTGTTAACCAACTAAATCCAAATATAGATGCAATCAGACTTTGAGAAATTTTCTTCTTCCAATTCGCAAAAGGATTGTCGGCATTGCTACGAAGTGAGAAGTGATCATCGACAGAAGTCAAATAAGGAAAGAAAAATCCTTCTGAAGCTAAGTTGCTTTCCGTTAATCCCCCAGATGAAGGCGTATACCGCGCCCATATAATCGAGCCTTTCCAAGTTATTACTTTACCCTTAGTGCCTCCGACACGACCCTGCCAAAAGGGGTGACCTTGCTCTGAGGTCAGGCCTCCATATGCTTGTTCTTCATCATTATCAAGGAGGTGACAAAAACACATGTTTTGACGTTCAATCGTAAAAGTATTCGATGACCCTATATCTAACAGTCGATACAATCCGAGAGTTCGCGACACAATAGCCTGCGCTTCAAGAGAACTTCCCGGCCATGAGTCAGGAAGTTCTCGTATCCCCTTTACATACTGCTCGATATTTAGTTGGATACTTAAATGCAGCTTTCTTGAATTCGGAGACATTCTGAATCGGAAGATTCCCTTATCATAAGTCCGGCCTTTGCGAGGCAATCTGACCACAGAAGATCCATCGTCTTTTAACAACAGCGACCCGGAACATTCATCTTCTTCTGTTACAGGAAGATAACTCCCCTCATCATTTAAACGCGAGAAATAACACTTCTCATTATCAGTAAGTTCAAATCTCCATTTTTCACCAGCGTTTGCTTTGGTTGGGCATTCATTGCTTTTGTCAAAACACAAATCAACTTGGCCTTTTTCAACAATGAAAGAGACTCCACTTTGGCTTTGAAGCAAACCAATCCACAAAGGTTTCTCCTCCGAAAGAATAGTTGAACCGCTTGACAAGGTTTTCAAATCACGTATCTCAGTATCCGGAAAATAATGTTCAATAATTCGTTCTACTGACCAACCATTATCAGCCATAGATCGACTGCCGTATTGACTAAAGCCAACACCGTGACCCCAGCCACTACCAGAAAAAACTGCGTTACTAGCTTCCGCTATACCCGCAGTAGATGAAAAAAATATTGTTAACAAAAGTAAAACAAATAAACGGTTAGCGAATTTCATATCAAACAGATTTTAGACGACAGAAGAGAATTACTAACGATTCTGTAAATAAACAAGGCGCTTAGCTTCTAGACGAGTTTTCGCAATTACATCCAAAAGGAAACCAAGAACTACCAATAGAGATCCCACGAGAGCGAGTCCAGTTGAAAGAACCGCCGTAGGAAGACGTTCAACAATCCCTGTGTCCACAAAATCTATGACAAGTGGTAAACCAAGCAGAGTGGCGGTCAAAATAAAAAAGCCACCCATAAAGTTAAAAAGAATCATAGGTCGATTATCTTTCAAAAGGCTTCCCATCGCTCTTAGTATTCTCCACCCATCAGAAAAAGTACGTAATTTACTTTCTGACCCTTCAGGTCTATCTCTATATGAAATATCAACTTCAGCGATTGGGAGATTCAATTGCGACGCGTGCACAGACATTTCAGTCTCTATTTCAAATCCTGTAGATACTGCTGGAAAGGAATTGATGAACCGTCTACTGATAACTCGATAACCGGAAAAAATATCTGTGAATCCTGAACCGAAAAGCCATTTGTAAAGTCGATTAAATATTTTGTTGCCCGTCGTATGTCCTGTTCGAGCAACTCCTAAGGTTCTGCATCCAACCACCATGTCTAAATTATCTAGCAATAACTTTTTTAGTAAAACTGTTACTTCAGAAGGCTCATATGTGCCATCCCCATCAATTAAAACATAGAAATCAGCATCAATTTCCGCGAACATCCTTCGCACAACTCGCCCTTTGCCGTAAGCCTCCTCTAAGCGAACAGTAGCACCTGCTCTATGCGCTAGATCAGCTGTTCCATCAGTAGAACCATTGTCGTACACGAAAATTTTTGAATTAGGTAAACACGTATTAAAACCAGAAACAACCTTCTCTACAGTGGCAGCTTCATTTAGACAAGGAACTAAAACAGCTATATTCAAATCGTCAAAATCGGTATCAAAAGTAAAACTCATAACTTAAACCTCAACAAAACATTAACAGTTTTCTCGAAACAACTTTTTTAAGCTTTAACTGGAAAATGTTGAAGCTTAAATAGTAAAACTATCCGTAAACCGTTATTTTGCTCGCAGCAGTTCCATGAATATCATTATCGTAAGTGGATCCTGCCGCAGCTGTCCAAGCATAGATATCCCAGATAGCACCTGAAACCGCTACGGCGTTGAATAACGCCAAGTTACCTTTAGAGTCAGTCTTCGGTTCGGCAGCATCTATATAGCAACGAGTCAAAGAAACTTCACTCGCAACGGAATTAGCGCATTGACCAGCAGTGCCAAAAGCTTGTGTTCCGGTTAAGACCTGATGTTTCATTATGTCTACCAAACTATTAGCAACCGGAGTGAAGTCTGCATTCCTATTTGTTACAGATATTTGTGACAACCCAGCACCGCTCAGTCTATAAGGATTTGCCTGGATGTTAATCCCTGCCGGACGTGCATTGGTATGATCCAAAGCATTTGCCATCATTTGTGCCATGTTCAATCGGCTGATATTTTTTGACGGCTCATACTTAGTTGCCGCCGCAACTTCCGTAACACCCAAATTCCACAGATTTATAATTGCTGCATGCATCGACATCAATGAAGCATTATTAAGATCTGTGAAATTGTGATCTGTGTCAAGAGACTTTATTTCTTTAAGAGTCAGATTGTAAGTAGCTGTCTCTTCATTACCACCAGGGCCTGCTGGAACCGCTTTTAATAAACGCTCTATAAACAACGCCATTTCTTCACGAGTAACATACTCATCTGGAGCGAATGTAGTCTCAGTCTTACCAATAGTTATACCCAACTGTCTTATCTGATTTATTGCTATTTGAATCTCTTGAGATTTTCCTGCTATATCGCTAAAGCCTTGATCTGCCCCGCTAGGAAGCGTTGCTCCAGCTGGCTTAACCATACGAGTTAGGAATAAAGCCATCTGCCAACGGGTTACAAAATCAATTGGAGAAAAAGTTGTGGAAGTAGTTCCTTGTGTTATTCCATAGTATTTCACACAAGCGACATCTGCCGATGTCGTGTCTGTAAATGGGCTTGCTCCAATAATGGTTGCTGGACATGCGTCAAATGTAGCTAGGTCATTTGGTGTGTGATTAGAAAACGGAGTGGATGAAATCGCAGCAGTAGCAGCAGAAGTGCCATCGCCATTAAAGCCTTTAATACGGAAATAATATTCCACATCATTGATAAGACCGGTAACAGTACTTGTCACATCAGTACCTACTGCGTCTATAAATCTAGTAAAACCACCGACAAAATTAGAAGTTGAATACTCGATTATGTAATCAGTCGGCACATTCGATGAAGCAGTCCATGTCAAAACAACAGAGTTGGTTGTAGGAGAAGCTGCGAGATTAGTTGGAACAGTCGGAGTGGCAGCAGATGCTACACCAGGAAGCATCACCGCTATAAAAGAAGCAGCGACTAACGAAACAAAAACAATTTTTAAGTTTTTAAACATTTGAATCCTTTAAAAAAGTATCTGAACTAAGTGTATTCCCTTATCGCTGTTTTAGCGGGGAACCCTTTAATCTCCTAATATATTAAACAATTTTTGCGCTCCAAAAGGTTTTTAAAACTAGAAAGGCCCCCAGTTTTTCAACTGGGGGCCTTTCATTTGATCTTAAATCAGATCAATATTTAACGTTTAGATTTAGAGAGCCACACCAAATACGTGTCTCTGGATGTCTGTTGTCAGACCGTTCGTGATATCTACGTGTGAAATATCACTTACAGTACCCTGAATGAGCAGTGCACTCTGTGATGCTGCTGCTCCACCTATAGCACATATGGTAGCCATCTTGGTCGTCCATGCTGCTTGGGTTACCGCAGTACCAGCCACGAGAGCTGCTGCTCCACCGGCTCCAGCGAACTGATCATTGGAGTCGAATGAGTACTTGACGTACTGAACTGGACCACCAAGTGTTACGTCGGTTCCATCCAACTGCATAGTGATGTAGGTGCTGTTAGTTGCGTCAAATTCTACGCAAGCACCAACTGTCTCACCATCAGCAGCTGTTGCATCATTATTACCAACTTCAGTGAAGTCAGCAGGTGTTGCTGTCCTGTAATACTTCACGCAAGCGTTAATCGCATCAGCGAACCAAGCGCAAACATTATCCAACTCTGAGATACGGATCGTATCTGTGAAGGATAGTGAAGCTTGTCCAGCTGAGTTGGTTGTACGAGCTACTCTAGTGAAGCTTGAATGACCCATGATGGCTGCTGCTGCAGCGTTAGCTATAGCAGTTCCCTCAAGGTCATTAGCTCCGCCTAATTCGTCCAACTTGAACGTATTAGCGTCAACTGCCACAACATTCCACTGTGAACCAGCTGCAGGAGCCATGGCTGCACCACGGTCAGCTACTGCTGTACCTGATACTACAGCGTCACCTGCGAAAGTAGCGCCCTTAGCAAGGGAGGTAACTATGTCGCCAGCT
>Ga0315316_10002644_pt1 | contig 12903 bp, 9 predicted proteins | sample M160m3416metaG_FD_203702 | JGI IMG/M metagenome (GOLD analysis project Ga0315316, IMG submission 203702) | Ammonia-oxidizing marine archaeal communities from Monterey Bay, California, United States - M1 60m 3416 | ecosystem: Environmental > Aquatic > Marine > Intertidal zone | place: USA...
AATAAGGTTCAACTGCAAATAGGTTTCAATCAGCGATTTTGGAGTCAAGTTCAAATAGTTAAAAGATTACTAGATATGAATTTTATAGGTAAAATTCATTCTTTTAGAACAATATATTCTGAGAAATATTCTGTTTTTCCAGCAGCAACTCCATATAGATATATTTTAGATCAATCTGGAGGAGCTACAATAATCGATTTAGCAATACACCGAATAGATATGATTAGGTATTTATTGGGTGAGTATAAAAGTTTAGTTGCAGAACTTAAACATAGTGAAATTCCAGCTAAAGTTGATGACAATGTCCATATACTACTTAATATGGAAAACGGAGCAGTTGGAACTATTGCCTCAGATAGATACTCACCCGCTATTGGTGATGGTACTGATTTTTATGGTTCTGAAGGAGCTATTCATTTTAATACTGAAACTATAAATCCATTTCATGCAGTTCCTTTAGCTGTATACACTGAAAAACCTTTAAGTGAAATTCCAGATTTTTTAAAAAAAAATTACTATCCAGATGCTTGGTGGAAAGAGTTTAAGGGGGGTTGGATAACTGTTAAACCTGAGAGAACAAACCCATATCAAAAAGAATTACAAGGATTTTGTGATAACATTTCATCTAATAAAAATGTATTTGTAAATGGTATAGACGGTTTAAAAGCATTAGAAGTTGTATTTGCTTCTTATATATCAAAAAATGAAAGAAGATGGGTTGATTTTCCAATTCCTAAGAACACTACTTTAAATATTCCAAAATATTCATGAAAATTGGAATAAGTACAGTATTATTAGATAAAGAAAATTTAGATATTGTTTTTAAAAAAGTTTCAAACAGTAATTATGATTGTATTGAAATTAATGCTGAAACTTTGCCTTGGGCAAAACCACATATTGACAATAAAACAACAACTAAAGAACTTGATAGTATTAATAATTTAGTAAAAGAATATAATTTAAATATATCGTCAATTGGAGCGCATATAGATTTAAGTTGTTTAGATGTTGATTTAAGAAATCATAATATAAATTATGTAAATAAGTGTATTGATCATGCAAACTACTTAAATTCACCAATTGTACATATTTTATCTGGTGAATTGATTAGTGAAGATATGAAAGATAAACAAACAGATTTATTTTATAATTCAGTTGAAAAGATTTTAAATTATGCCGAAAAAAAGAATATTAAAATAGCGATAGAAGCAATCGTTGGGCATGTTTTTCATTCGCATTTAGACTTTATTAATATTTGGAAAAAAATTGATAGTGAAAAAATATTTGTAAACTATGATCCAAGTCATTTTGAGGCTCAAAAAATTAATTTAGATGATACTTTAGATCTTTTAGCAAAAAAAATAATTCATGTTCATATAAAAGATGCAATGGGATTATATCCATATTTTCAATTTCCCCCAATTGGTAAAGGAAATATTGATTTTACAAGATTAATTACAAAATTAGATAAATGTGGTTACTCTGGTGCCTTATCTGTGGAGTATGAAGCGCAGGTATACGGTTGGGAAAAAGAAAATGATGAAATTTTAACGGAAAGTTATTCAATAATTAATAATATTGTTAAAAGTTTATGAAAAAAAAATACTTAGGAATTGATAAAGGTCTGACAAACTATGGAGATAAAGAATTTTCAAAATTTCTTAGAAGATCTTTTGCTAAATCCATGGGTTATACAAACAAATCATTAAATAAACCTATAGTCGGAATTTGCTACACTGAAAGTGGTTTTAATAATTGTCATAGAAATTTTCCAGAAATTTTAGAAAGTTTAAAAATTGGTATTTTATCTAATGGCGCATTACCAATTGTATTTCCAATGATTTCTCTTGGTGAAACTTTTTTAAATCCAACTTCCATGATGTACAGAAATTTAATGTCAATGTGTGTTGAAGAGATGATAAATGCACAGCCCATGGACTCAGTCATTTTGCTTGGAGGTTGTGACAAAAATATCCCAGCGCTAATGATGGGTAGTTTTTCTACAAATGTTCCATCTGTTCTAATGGTTCCAGGTCCAATGATGACCGGCATGTATAATAATGAGAGAGTTGGTGCATGCACAGATTGTAGAAGATATTGGTCACAATTTAGATCAAATGAACTCTCCAAAAAAGAAATTGAGAAAGTAGAAAATAATTTAGCTACTACCTCAGGAACATGCCCTGTAATGGGAACTGCAAGCACAATGGCAATTTTATCTGAGGTATTAGGCGTTATGCCAATAAATTCTGCTACTGCACCTGCTGTGCATGCTGATAGATTAAGAATAGCAGAAAATACAGGTGAAATTGCTGCAACAAAAATATTACAAAAAAAAATTATTCCTAAAAATTATATAAATAAAAAATCTTTTGAAAATGCTCTTAGAGTTCTGTTTGCAATATCAGGATCAACAAATGCATTAATACACTTAACAGCAATGGCAAGGAGATTAAATATTAAGATTGATTTAAAAAAAATTAATAAAATCTCAAATGAAACTCCAGTTCTTGTTAATTTGAAACCCGTTGGAACAGGCTATATGGAAGATTTTCATAATGCAGGTGGATTAGATAGTGTGCTTTATGAATTAAAAAATAGTTTAAATTTAGAATGCAAAAATTTAGAGGGGGTTTCATTAAAAGAAAGATTAAAAAATTTTAATAATAAACAAACAAACAGATCTTATATTTTTTCCAAAGCAAAGCCTATTAATAAGCAAGGTGGAATTGTCGTCTTATTTGGAAGTTTAGCACCTGAAGGCGCTATTTTAAAAAGAGCAGCTGCAACATCAAAATTATTAGAACATGAAGGAAAAGCCTTAGTTTTTACTTCCTTAAAAGATTTATCCAATCGAATAGATGATCCAAATCTAAAAGTTTCTGAGAAAGATATACTAATTTTAAGAAATGCAGGCCCTTCTACTGACTCTGGTATGCCAGAAGCTGGCTATTTACCAATTCCAAAAAAATTAGCAAAAAAAGGAATTAAAGATATGGTAAGAATTTCTGATGCAAGAATGAGTGGTACAGCATTTGGAACTATCATTTTACATGTTACTCCTGAAGGAAATAAGAAAGGGCCATTATCAATTGTTAAAACAGGAGATAAAATTAAGTTATCTGAAAAAAATAAAACGATTGATTTAATGGTAAGTAAAAAAGAAATACAAAAAAGATTCCAAAAATTAAAATTGAAAAAAAATCAATTTTCTCGTGGTTATAAAAAGCTATATTTAGACTCGATTTTACCTGCCTCTGAAGGGTGTGATTTTAATTTTCTATAATTAATAACTATTTTTGCTCTTTAATATATAAAGTGTAAATTCCAGAAACTGTAATTACTAGTCCTCCAATTAATGTGGGGACATCGGGTAGATCGTCATAAAATATATAACCTAAAATTATTGCCCAAAAAATTAGAGTATAATGAAATGGTTGAATAATACCCGCTCTAGCCAAACTTAAAGCAATGATTTGAAAATAGAGACCTAAAGAAAAGAAAAAGCCCATAGCTATAAAAAATATTAATGATAAATTCATTAAAGGCTGCCAATAATTATACCCTATCATTCCCATTAATATGATTCCTACTATTGATGTGTAAAATAAGCATGTTTCGTTCGAGTCTTTTTCAGAAGCTTTTCTAGTTACTACTTGATAAATGCTTAGAAAAAAAGCGCCCACAAGTGGGATTAATGACTTAGGATCAAATATTGATAAACCTGGTCTCATAATAATCAAGACACCAATAAAACCGATGAAAATTGCAATCCATGTTCTAAGAGAAACATGCTCTCTCAAAATTAAGGCAGATAAAGCTACAACTATTACTGGTGTAAGAGAAGCTATACTATGAACATCTGCTAGCGATAAATAACGAAATGCCAATATAAAACAGCCTGACTCAACAATAGACAAAACACTTCGCAATAATTGAATTTTAATATTACCCGACTTATAAAAAGTATAATTTTTTTTTCTTTTTGCCTCAACTAAAGATAAAACTAATACAAAACAATATTTTATAAACAATAATTGAAAAACTGAATGATAGATAACAGCTGTTTTTTGCACAACATCTAATAGAGAAAAAGAAAAATAAGCCATAACTGCAAACAGCATACCTAGACTCTCTAATGATTTAAATTTTATCAAAATATTTATAAATTTGTATATATGAAGTTATAAAAATCATTTTTTAAATCTGGAAGTCCACTAAATACTTGTGTCATTAATAGTGCACTCATATTTTTAGAATTATCTACAAGGAAGTATGTTGAGGCAGCTCCTGACCATCCAAATTCTCCAACTGATCCAAGGTTGTTTTGTTTTTCAGGGTGCATTAATGTTCTAAAGCCCATTCCCCAACCATAAGGCTCTAAATCATTAACATAATTTACATCAATTACCGTACTTACTGATCTAATTTCAATCGGAAAGTAATAATCTTCTAAGGCATTACTATTAAGCAGTTTTAATGATTTCTGATTTAAAATAGTTTGTCCTTTTTCTGTTTTTCCCGTTTTTAACATTTTGGCAAAAATTGCATAATCTTTAATTGTAGAAAATAACCCATGACCACCTCTAGCAAATTTTTCTTCATTAACAGGATATTGATAATTTTCAATTTTTTGTAATCCTGGATAGTAATTTACCAGCTGGGATTTTGATGAATCATAAGCATAAGACTCCATCAATCTATCTTCAGAATTCTTTGGAATTGAATAATTAGTTTCATGCATTTCTAAAGGATAGAATATTTCTTCCATTAAGATATTTTGTAGGGAATTTTGTTGTATAATTTCTATTATTCTCCCTAGTACATCCATTGAAACAGAATATCGCCATTTAGTTTTTGGTCTAAAAAGCAACGGTATATCTGCTAATTTTCTTATTTCTTCTTCTAATGTTGAAGTGTCGGAATGAAATAGTTTTATTTTTTCATACTCTATTCCAATTGGGTCATCCAACATATTATATGAAAATCCAGCAGTATGCAGAAGTAAATCTTTTATAGTAGGATAATCATTAATCTCATTTACATCATTAATCTGACTATTTTCCTGATTCATAACTTTTAAATTTTTAAATTCTGGCAAATATTTAATTATCGTATCATCAAAACTTAATTTGTTTTGTTCAATTAATTTCAGAGCAACAACAGCAACTATTGGTTTCGTCATAGACCATATTCTGTATACTGTGTTATCTAAAACAGGTTGTTTTGTATGAATATTATTAAATCCATATTTGCCAGAAAATTCTTTGTCTCCAATATTAATTTGCCATTGAAATCCAGGGTACAATCCTTGATCAACATATTTTGCTAGTCGATTATTTAATTCTTTTAAATCTTGCATTTATTTATGTGTGAAGTATTTTGATAGTTAGAAAGTAATATATGAAAAACAATCTATTGCAAAAAGAACTTATAGACTTGTTAGAAGATCGGTTTACGACTTCAGAATCAGTGCTGGCTAATTTTTCTAAGGGTGAAGATGCCTATGATCCGATCAAACCTCAAGCAGTTGTATTTCCAAACTCAAATGAAGAATTATCTAAAATACTAAAACTTTGTAATGCTCATGGAACTCCTGTTGTGCCTTATGGTACGGGCACATCTTTAGAGGGTCATGCTGTAGCTAATGCTGATGGGATAACAATTTCTCTAGAAAAATTTGATAAAATTTTAAAAGTAAATGCTAATGATTTTGATTGTAGGGTCCAAGCAAATGTATCAAGAGAACAATTAAATGAAAATTTAAAAGATAAAGGAGTTTTTTTTCCAATTGATCCAGGTGCAAATGCAGCTTTGGGTGGAATGGCAGCTTGTTCCGCTTCTGGAACAATGGCGGTTAAATATGGCACGATGCGAACAGTAGTGATGGGATTAACAGTAGTACTTGCAAATGGTGAAATTATCAAAACTGGAACAAGGGCAAAAAAATCATCTGCTGGCTATAACTTAACTAATCTATTTGTTGGATCAGAGGGAACACTTGGAATCATTACAGAAGTTCAGCTTAAATTATCTCCTATTCCTGAAAGTATTATGAGTGCTGTATGTCAATTCCAAGATCTAGAATCTGCGGTAATAACCGCTCAAGAAATTATTCAATATGGCGCTTCTATTGCTAGAATTGAATTATTAAATAAAGATCAAATGGAAATAAGTATAAAATATTCAAACTTAGATAATTTTATGCCTTTACCAACTTTATTTTATGAATTTCATGGAAGTGAAGATTCAAATAAAGAATCAATTGAAATTGTTGAAGAAATTTCAAAAAGTCATAATGGAAGTGATTTTACATGGGCCAGAACAACGGAAGAAAGAAATAAAATATGGAAAGCAAGACATAATGTCTATTATTCAGTTAAGGCACAAGGAAACGATATAAGAATTTATACTACAGATGTATGTGTCCCCATTTCAAATTTAGTTGAGTGTATTCAGTTTGCAGAAAATGAAATTCAAAATAATGGACTAAAGGCACCTATGGTAGGGCATGTTGGTGACGGAAATTTTCATGTAACAATTATATATGATCCTAAAAAAGAAGATCAATATAAATATATTAGAAGTTTTAGTGATAAATTAATTGATAAAGCTCTTAAACTAGAGGGAACTATAACGGGAGAGCATGGAATTGGTCTTCAAAAAAAAGAGTATTTACTTAAGCAGCATCCAGATAATATACATTTAATGAAATCAATTAAAAAAAGTTTTGACCCAAATAACATAATGAACCCAGGTAAAGTTTTTGATTAGTTAAAATTTTCCAAAATCTTCAGCAAATTCTTTTGCTAACTTTATTCCAAATTTTGTTGGAATTAATCCTGGCTTTCTGTCATATATTTTTTTCATACCCATTCTGTAGGCACAAATTCTTTTTCCGTAACAAACTAAAGAATCAATTGATTGCATAGAAAAAACAATAGACGGAAGAATTGTTTTATAAATTTTTCTAGCTTCAATAATTTTTTTCTGTTGAATTAATTTATAAATTTTTAAAAATACATCAGCTCCTTCTAAAGAAGGTATTATTCCAGAACAACCTGCTAAAAAATTATCAACTATTTCTAGCCCTCCTCGACCATTAAAAACTTTAAGATTTTTTGGATATTGATTTATTTCACGTTGAATTTGTATTGCAGATGCTTCTCCTTTTATTGCTCTAAAATTTGCAAAATTGTTATAAAGTTTTATTATTTTTGGTGATTCTAATCCCACACCAATATATTCTTTGGCATTTTGGACTCCTACCAAAGTTTTTTTGTTAACTAATCTGATAATTTTATTAAAAAATTCAAAACAGTCTTTATCTGTAATTTTTTTTTTTAACATTGGTTGAAAAACTATCCAGCTAGCATCATAAAAATGAGCAAGCTCAATTAGTTTTTTATATTCTGTTATATTTTTACCAGCTATTGTAACAACCAGAGGTAAACTACCATTAGAAATTTTAGCTACTAATTCAATAATTTTTTTCTTTTCTACAAAATCAAGTTTATTAACTTCTGTTGCCAAACCTAAACAAGCTATTCCGTTTGATCTTATTTTTTTTATTAAAGATATTTGATCATGCATGGCATGTAAATCAATTGTGTTGTTTTTATTAAAAAAACAGTATGTCATTGGTATAATACCTTTTATCATTATTAATTATCTTTGATAATTAAGTGACTAAAATTTTTTTTAATAAACATTTAAGAATTTTTTTTTGATAACTCTTCATTATATGCAAAAATGGCTGGACTCCCACCAGTAAACATAAATATTACATTTTCACCTTTTTTAATAATTCCTTTTTTAACATAATCTAGAAGTGCGGCAAAACCTTTAGATGTATAGACTGGATCTAAAACTATACCTTCTTTTTTTGCAAGAAGTTTCATTGCTTTAGTTCCATCTTTTGTAGGTGCGCCATATTTCTCACCAACATAGTTATTATCATGATTAATCATACTATGTGTAAACTCTAAGTTTACATCAAGCTTTTTTGCTCCATCATTGCAAATTCTAGCTATATCTTTTTTAATATTCATCTCCCAATAAACTGGTGAGACTCCTTGTATTCGTGTAGGCCAATTAAGAATTTTAGCTCCCAACTCACATCCAGCTTGAGTCATATTAGCTGCAGTAACAAATAGATGATCAGCCATAAAATTTTGATCTTTCATTTGTAAATCTATTTCAGCCATCGCGTTAGCATAACTAATTCCAGCAAGAACAGTATCTTCTTTTCCAAAACCTCCATAAATTAGTAAAGGCTTTCTCCCCTCTTTTATTAGTTCATTAAATTTTTTATCTAAATGTTTGGGAATTTGCTCTAAATCTTCTCCTTCAACCACATCAACATTTGCACCTAAAATATTATATAATAAAAAATTACCTTGCATCATCTTACCTTTTATTCCATGCATTAATACTAAGAAGCTATCTAAATTTAATTTATTTGCTGCAGCTACTGCCTGACGACAAAAATTTGATTGAGATGAGGCACCAGTTAAAATACAATCATAATTTCCAGACAAGGCCTTTGCCATTATAAATTCTAAGTGCCTAGTTTTATTACCTCCAAACGCAAGAGCTGTACAATCATCTCTTTTTATATAAAGTTTTATTCCTAATTCTTTTGAAATATTGGGTGCAAATTCTAAAACAGTTGGTAATAAAGCTAAACTAACTCTTGGAATTTTATTAATTTTAGCAACTAACTCCTGAGCTGTTAGTGGAACAAAGTTACTACTCATACATATTATCAGTGACTATGTCTTTTTACTTCTGAACCTCTTTTACCAACTAAAAAATCTAAATCTGCCCCTTTGTCAGCTTGCATTACATGATCAATATACATTTTTTGGTATCCACCTTTAATGTCTGGTAAAATAGGTTGATATGATTTTAATCTTTCAGCTATTATTTCATCTGAAACATCTAAATGTAGCTTGCCATTATTTACATCTACCTCAATTAGATCTCCATTTTGAACAGCTGCTAAGGGACCTTTTACTGCCGCTTCTGGTGAAGTATGTAGGATAACTGTACCGTATGCAGTTCCACTCATTCTAGCATCAGATATTCTAATCATATCTCTGATCCCTTTTTTTAAAATTTTTTGTGGAAGTCTCATATTACCTACTTCAGCCATACCAGGATATCCTTTAGGTCCGCAGTTTTTTAGAACTAAAATAGAATTTTCATCAACATCTAAATTTGGGTCATCGATTTTTTCGTGAAATTCTTCTATACTTTCAAAAACTATTGCCTTACCTTTATGTTTCATTAATTCTGGACTTGCTGCAGATGGTTTTAAAATAGCTCCATCTGGCGCAATATTACCTTTTAAGATTTTAATACCCCCATCATTAATAAGCGGTGATTCAAAATCTTTAATTACATCTTTATTCCAACATTCTGCATTTTTATTATTTTCTTCAATAGTCTTACCGTTTACTGTTAAAGTATTTTTATGAAGTAAATTTTTATCTAGTAACTGTTTAATGACCGCAGGTACTCCTCCTGCATAATAAAAGTCTTCCATTAAATATTTTCCTGATGGTTGTAAGTTGACAAGTGTAGGAATATCTTTCCCACATTTTTCCCAATCCTCAAGCGATAAATCTATTTCCAATCTGCCTGCAACAGCAGCAAGATGTATAACTGCATTGGTTGAGCCTCCAATAGCACCATTGACTTTAATTGCATTTTCGAAAGATGCTTTAGATACAACTTTTGACATGATAAGATTTTCTTTAACCATTTCTACTATTCTTCTTCCTGACATGTGGGCTAATGAATAACGTCTTGCATCTACTGCTGGTATTGCTGCATTATGAGGAAGTGACATGCCAAGAGACTCTACCATACTCCCCATTGTTGAAGCAGTGCCCATCGTCATACAATTTCCCTTGGATCTACTCATTGAAATTTCTGCTGCAGCATAATCATCTTCAGTAATTTTTCCTGCACTTAAATCAGCATCTAATTGCCAAACACCTGTTCCTGAACCAATTGTTTCTCCTTTATGATGTCCATTTAGCATTGGACCTCCAGATACACCAATTGTAGGAATATCTACACTTGCAGCACCCATCAAAAGAGAGGGTGTTGTTTTATCACAACCCATTAATAAAACGACTCCATCAATTGGGTTCCCTCTTATAGCCTCTTCCACATCCATACTTGCTAGATTTCGAAACAACATTGCAGTAGGTCTTAAATTTGACTCACTTGCAGAAAAAACTGGGAACTCTAATGGGAATCCCCCAGCTTCATATACTCCTTTTTTAACAGACTCAGCTATTTCTCTAAAATGACCATTACAAGGAGTTAATTCAGACCAAGTATTACAAATACCAATAACAGGGCGGCCATCAAATAAATGACTTGGGTGTCCCTGATTGCGCATCCATCCTCTATGAACAAACGTGTCCCTTTTATGCGTTTTTGAATTATACCACTCTGCTGATCTATATCTTTTTTTCTCTGACATGCTTATTTATTTTATATTATATTAATAAATAATTTAAAGAAACGAAAACTTAAAGTACTGTTAATAAATACTCTGCTGATGATACCTTATACTCTCCTGGTTCTTCTACAAATGTATTTTGAATAATGTTATTTTTAACTATCATTGCAAATCTTTTTGATCGCATACCCATAAAATTTTTAGATTTATCTACAAGCAGATTTAAGTTTTGACAAATTTCTCCATTGCCATCAGCAATACCAGTTATTTTATCACCACCAGAATAACTCAATAGCCAGGCATTCATGACAAAACTATCATTTACCGACAAACAATAAATATCATCGATTCCTTTACTTATTAATTGTTGATGTAGCTTAATAAAACTAGGCATGTGTTTTTCAGAGCAAGTAGGTGTAAATGCTCCAGGTACTCCAAATATAATAACTGTTTTATCTTTTAATTCCTCTGAGAGTATAGCTTTTGACGTTATACCTTTTGCTATAATAGGTACTTCAATTTGCGGAATTATATTATTCATTTTTTATTTTATTTATTGCTTCTAATATTTCTTTTTCAGAAAGCAACTCAGATAATAATATTCCATCAGGAAAATTCTTAGAAAAAAATGCATTGAAAGGTATGCCAAATCGCTCATATTTTTCTAAGAAAATATTTACCTTTTGATTTGGTCTGGTCCAATCAGCCCTAACAAGAAAAACATTATTATCTTTAAATAGTTGTATTATTTTATTTGAATTAAGAACATTAACTTTGTTAAATTGACAAGTAGCACACCAATCTGCAGTTATATCTAAAAAAATAACCTCATCTTTGTCTACAAGCTGATTTATATTCACTTCAAAAAAATCTAACCATTTTTCGTCATATTTTAAAGCTGAATTATTTTGCAAGATTTTTACTGAAGGTAAATAAAAAATTCCTAAGACGACTGCAAACGTAATGATATTCTTAAAGTAAGATATTTTTTTTCGATAAGATAAAATTAAAAATAATATTAAAGATAAAATCAAAAAACTTAAATTAAAGAAGTTTAATAAAATGTTTGATAACCATATAACTGTAGCTAAAAGTAACAAACCCATAAAATATTTAACATAAAGCATCCACTTACCAGGCTTAGGTAAAAAATTTACTAACTTTGGAAAGCTAGCTATCAATAAATATGGTGAACTCATACCGATGCCCATAAATAAGAATATATTCATTCCTATTAAATAATTTTGAGTAAATGCCGCTGTTATAGCTGTTCCAACAAAAGGCGCTGAACAAGGTGTGGCCATTAATGTTGCAAAAAATCCATTAAAGAAATCTTTTAAATATACATTACTATTATTTAGAAGACTAAAATTGCTGATTCTACTTGGTAAGTTTATTTCAAACTGATTAAACATATTCATCATAAATAAAAAAATTACCAAAGTAATAAAAATTAAAAAGTAAGGTTGTTGGAATTGCATTCCCCAAGAAATTGAAAATTTAAAATATTGTAATAATAAAAATATTAAGCCTAATAATATAAAAGAAAAAATAATTCCAAATGCTGTAGTAAAAAAACTAATTCTAGCATTTTTTTGTTCAGATGAAAAAACTGACATTAGTTTTATAGACAGAATAGGAAAGACACAGGGCATTACGTTCAATATCAAACCTGCTAATAATGATATCAAAATATAAGAGATGTAATTATTATTGGCTTTTGCAGGAGGTGAAATATTTTTTACCTGCACATCAAGTATATTTATAAAATTGTGATTTTCATCCTGTATAATAATTTCTATGGGAAATTCTGCTTTTGAAATCAAATCACTTTCATAGTTAAATTCTGCTGTAATAAATTGATTATTACTTGAGTATACTAATGAATTTTTTACAACTGGCAGACCAAAAGGTGTATGTAAAAAAATATTTGTATTAAAAAAACTCTTATCTGTCTCAGCAATTATTTTAATTAAAGAATTGTCATTATCTGTATAAACACTTGCATTAATATTCTTAATATAGGAACTATCAAAATTATTCTCAGGCAAAAAAGATAACGCTCTTTCCATAATAAAAAAATTATCAGTAAATTCTTTATTTCCTGCGGGAATGTCTAAAAAAACTCTTGCATCACCAGGAATACATATTTCTTTACATATTAAAAAATTTACGTGCAAATTCACAAAAGTATCTTGTGACTCATCACTTATTTCTAGTTTAAGTGGAAAAATTGCCTTATTCTGATAGCCTAATGATGTAAGGCCTAATATTTGAAATTCTTTAGGAGTTGGCCATAAAACTTCTAAATTTTCAATATTAGATGAATTTTCCCACGAAATATTTTGAGGAAAACCTCCATCACCCGGTGACTTCCAATAAGTTTTCCAGCCTGGATCCATTGCATACTCAAGTCCAATCCA
>Ga0315316_10002646_pt1 | contig 12903 bp, 11 predicted proteins | sample M160m3416metaG_FD_203702 | JGI IMG/M metagenome (GOLD analysis project Ga0315316, IMG submission 203702) | Ammonia-oxidizing marine archaeal communities from Monterey Bay, California, United States - M1 60m 3416 | ecosystem: Environmental > Aquatic > Marine > Intertidal zone | place: USA...
TGATTGTCCGGCGCCTCGTTAACCAAGGTGTCAACCTGGCCGCGTTCATTTCCGAAGTTTCCCAGAAAATCCATATATCGAATGTCATCCCCCGAGAAATTCTTTGGTACAGATGGTGTCCGCGGTCGCGTCAATACCGGCGCTATTACACCCGGGCAAGCACTCCTTCTGGGCCAGGTCGTTGCCACCAGGCTAAGCCCGCCACAGGGCAATAAAACGACCACCCGCAGGCACGCGGTTATTGGCAAGGACTCCCGGCGAAGCGGAGACATGCTTGAAGATGCAATCGCCTCCGGACTGCAGTCCGTAGGCATGGACGTCATGCGGGCCGGAGTGGTTCCAACCCCGGCAATATCCATGCTGGTCAGGGAAACCGGCGCCCATCTTGGAATCGTGATATCCGCCTCGCATAACCCTCCGGAGGATAACGGCATAAAATTCTTTAGAGCAGACGGCTACAAGCTCTCTGATGAGCAGGAAATGGAAATCGGGACATTCATGCTCTCAGGGGAAGAGTGGCCGGAAAGTGGCCTCACCGGCAATGGCATGGTCGGCCAGAGCAAAAGCCTCACTGATGCCACGCAACGCTACATATCCATGGTGGCGGCCTCGCTGGAACAGGATGCCGGGGATTGCCCCCTCGCCGGCCTTAAAATCAGCCTGGATACCGCAAACGGGGCATCTTCGCTTACCAGCCCGCAAATTCTTGAAAGACTCGGTGCTGATCTTGTGACCCACTTTGATTCCCCCAGCGGCGATAACATCAACGTCAATTGCGGCTGCACACACCCCGGGGTCATTGCAGAAAAGGTCAAGGATGACGGATCGGATGTCGGCATCTCACATGATGGGGATGCTGACCGTATCCTGATGTGCGATGAGAATGCCGAACCTGTCGACGGTGACGAGCTCATGGCCCTTATTGGCTGCCATCTGCTGCAAACAGGCAGGATGGCTGCCAATACACTTGTCGCTACAAAAATGAGCAATCTCGGTCTCGATGAGTGTATCGCGGAATACGGCGGCAAGACAGAGCGCACCGAGATCGGCGATCGCCATGTGGTTAACCGCATGCGTAAAATAGGGGCCAATTTCGGCGGGGAGCAAAGTGGCCATATCATCTGCCGTGACCATAATACTACCGGAGACGGTATCCTCGCCGCCTTGGCAGCACTGCAAGTGATGCAGGAAACCGGAAAACCGCTTTCAGAATTACGCCGGGCATTGCGTAAATTCCCGAGTAAACTCATTAACGTCCCGGTTTCATCAAAACCGGAAATATCCACCCTTAAAGCCGCTAAGCTCATTGCCCAAACAGAACAAGAACTCGGGGCAACGGGCCGGGTGCTAATACGCTACTCGGGAACAGGCCCTAAAATGCGTATCCTTGTCGAGGGCAAGGATGAAAATTACATCACTTCCCAGGCAGAAAAGATCGCTGAAGCAGTAATGGAACAGATTGGCCTGTAGCAGCTATTGATTTTTCCGATAAGATTGACATCAACCCCTCAGGATAAGTCTGGGGGAAAGCTGACACAGTCCTGAACCATCCCCTATCCCCCGCCCTTGAAACTCTTTATCACCGGCACAAGTACAGAGGTTGGTAAGACCTACGTCACGCGGCTCCTGCTTGGTGCTCTGGGAAAACTCGGGCGCAGCGCGGTGGGCTTCAAGCCGATTGCGTGCGGGGAACGCACGGATGCAGAGGATCTGGCTGCATGCAGTGACCCGACCCCCTCCTCAATAGATCTCGTGAACCCGGTCTTCTTCAAGAATCCGGCTGCTCCGATGGCCGCCTCCATGATCGAGGCCACCAAGGCAGACATACCGGCAATCAAGGCCGCTTATCATGCCTTGGAAAGGCAGTATGAAGTCGTGCTGGTAGAGGGCATCGGCGGCTGGGCCGTGCCGGTCAGCGCAGATTACTCAATGGCAGATCTGGTTGCAGATTTGGACTTGCCCGTGCTGGTGGTTGTCGACAACCGGCTGGGTGCGATTAATCATACAATACTGACTGTCAATGCCATACGATCCATTGGGCTGCAGGTCGCCGGCATTGTTTTAAATCACGTTACAGATGAACGCGACGCGGCCAGTATCTCCAACCGCACCATACTTGAAGAACTGCTCAAGCCGCCCCTCATACTTGATATCCTGCACGGCACTACCGAAATTCAATGGCCTTTCCCTGCCGGGCAAGATAAGCAGACACCACGCGACGATAAGGAGAAGGCATCGGAAGCTTGGTAATTTCCTCCGTGCTGAACCACCGCTCGTTTTCCCCTGCAATGGCATCCTTGAGTTCATGAATGAACATCGTGACACGATAGCGCGTGATTGTGTATTGCGCTTGGGTGACCGGCGAGGCAGTGGGAATTTCCGCAACAGCGCGTGAGGGCAGTTTCCACAACCCCTTACGCCGGCGCCCGACTTCCTGCTGGAGTAACAGCCTGTTGCCCCGGAAAGCCAGCAAGACATGCTCCTCAACGGGAATTTGGGCAGTGCGGGGCTTCTTGAGCGGTAAAAGAAGCGGCTCTGGTGCCTTACACCAGGAAGCAGCCGGGCATTGATCGCAGGCAACGGATCTGGGCCTGCAGACGTGCTGGCCAAGTTCCATCACAGCCGAATTCCAGATCCGCCCACCCGACTCCGGAACCAGCCGGTTCGCCCATGCCAGCAGCTTTCTCTGTGCAGGCACGGTGTCAACACGTTCACGAAAATCAAACCATCTCGCCAACACTCGCGCAATATTGGCGTCAACCGCAGCTACAGGCGCATTGAACGCAAAACTGGCCACCGCTCCAGCTGTATAGCGCCCAACGCCGGGTAAAGCCTCAATCTGCGCCAAAGAGCGTGGAAAATCCCCGCCATGCTCCTCCACAATCAACCTTGCCGCCTTCTGGAGATTTCGTGCACGTGAATAATACCCGAGGCCCTCCCAGGCCCGTAAAACCGATTCCTCATCCGCGGCAGCCAGGCTGTGGACATCCGGGAACCTCTCCAGCCACCGATGATAGTAACCGCGCCCCAGCACCGTGGATACCTGCGTCTGCTGCAGCATGATCTCGGATACCAGGACCTCGTAACCATCTTCAGTCGCCCGCCAGGGATACTCCCTGCCCGCCCGGGAAAACCACGCAGCCATTGCAGCCCGCAACCCCTCAACATCCTTGATCGGAAGACTTTCGACAACTTTCTGCCCCTTCGGTGGTTGTGACATGATCGGCTTGCTGTTTAGTGGAAGGCGTGGCCCGCACGCTCACCTCATATACTCATTTACTTACCAAGGCACAGGTTAATACCCTGCGCAGAATTCTGGAGCAATCTGGTTTTCTTTTCAAAGAGAAACCCCATGCCTTGTTCGCGGCAACCGGAGAAAAACTCCATGTCAGTGTCTACGAGAAAGGACCCAAGGTATTGTTACAGGGCAAGGGAACCGAGGACTTCGTGCGCTTTACCCTTGAACCTGAAATTCTTGGAACCGCGGAACTGGGTTACGAAGAAGAAAACAACCCCGAGATGTTTGAACCTCACTTCGGCATTGATGAGAGCGGCAAGGGTGACTTCTTCGGCCCGCTGGTTATCGCCGGTGCATATACCGACCGGAAATCCGCCCGTATCCTGCTTGATGCCGGAGTGATGGATTCAAAAAAAATCGCAGACCCGAAGATCAGGAAACTGGCCGGCTTAATACGCGAAACACCTGGACTCGATCACGAGGTCATCATGATCGGCCCGGGGAAATACAACGAGCTCTACAGCAAAATTGGCAACCTGAACAAGTTGCTGGCATGGGGACATGCAACGGTCATCGAAAACCTGTGTGCGAAACGGCCGGACTGCCAACGCGCACTAAGCGACCAGTTTGCCAATCCTTCAAGGCTTCGGTCCGCTTTAGGGCAAAACGGCAGGGCAATTAATCTGCAACAGCGCACCAAGGCGGAATCGGATATCGCCGTAGCAGCTGCCTCCATTCTTGCTCGCGATAAATTCGTCTGGTGGATTGAGCAAGCATCGGAAAAATACGAAATGTCAATCCCAAAAGGCGCTTCAAAAGCGGTGCGGGAAACCGCCGGAAAATTGGTGGGAAAGCACGGGAAAACTATTCTTTTTGATATCGCTAAAACACATTTCAGGACGGCCTCGGAATGGCTGTAACCCATTAATCAAAAACAATTGCAAAGAAGCGTAAAATTTCTTTTGCCAAACCTCCCGGCATCGCTATGTGTTTGAGCCCCACGATCATTTGAGGTTCCTGAAGACCTAGCAATCAATAGATGCATTAAAGTTCTTCCATAACCGCATAAAGACCCGCAATTCTTATCCTCTTATCAATTTAATGAAGACTGTCACAAAGCGCGACCTAGTAGTGCAAATCAGCAACGAAACAGGAATGACTCAGCAACAGGTCTTCGATGTCATCCAGAAAACTCTTGATACCGTTACCACTACGCTTGCCGGTGGAGATGAGGTCGTTCTGCGCAATTTCGGATCTTTCCAGGTCCGTGAAACAAAACAGAAGATCGGTCGTAATCCCAATAAGCCGGACACGGATGTGATCATCCCGCCCCGTGCCATTGTAAAGTTCAAGCCGGGCAAGGAAATGAAGGAGCGTGTCGCCAACGTCCTGCCACAAATCCAGAATCAGGAAACACCTGCTGCCCCGGCACCTGACACCGGATCCCTGTAATCACCGTGGCCCCTGCAGGCGCGCTACGGTTAAAAGCCTGCAGAGAGCAGCACTGTTACCTCTGGCCATTGCTTTGCCATAGCTCTTGTTTACACATGGCGTAATATGCCGGGGTTGATTTATGGCCCCGATCCATTGCCGTACCACAACCGGCAAATAACCTATTAAAGGCTCAACTTAAGCCCGTCATAGGCGATATTCACCCCACTGGGCAGTTCCTTCTGCTCGCGGGCGTGCAAAACCTCATGGGAAAGATGCGTTAACCATGTTGTCCCCGGGCAAAGCTCGGCGGAGATTGCAATCGCTTCCTCAATGCTCATGTGCGTTGGATGAGGTCTTGGTCTCAGGGCATCAATCACTAGGCAATCGACTCCGGAAAGTGCCTCCATTCCGACCTCAGGAATGCGCTTGCAATCAGGCAGGTAAGCTAAAACAGAGTTGCCGGCATAGCGAAAAAGAAACCCCACACACTCAACATTACCGTGCTCAACAGCGATCGGGATAACCTCCAGATCACCAATGGTGAGTTTCTCCTCCAAGGCACGTGGATCAGGTTTGAAATAGCCCGGATAGCGGTTTGAGCCGTTAAATACATAAAAAAACATCTTTTTCAGGGCCTCCAGGCAAGAAGCGCGGGCAAAAACCCGCAGGGTATCGTCTTTTCCGGCAGTGAATCTGCGCAGGTCATCCAGTCCCATGATATGATCGGCATGAGGATGGGTGATCAATACGCCATCCAGTCTGGAGATTTTTTCCCGCAGGCATTGCTGGCGTAAATCTGGCCCTGCGTCCACCAACAGGCACAACTCCGGCGTCTCTACCAATACCGAGGAACGCAAACGCTGATCTCGCGGATCCTCAGAGACACAGGTCGCGCAACCACAACCAATCATCGGCACCCCTACCGAGGTCCCGGTCCCTAGAAAAGTTAACTGAAAGCCAGACATGACAACGCACCGGAAAAAATAGACACCCGCTCCTTAGTCAACAACTCCTTCCCATCAAGGACGAAGTTCATCGAAATGGAAGAATTGGCATCCAATGGCGGAAAATAACCATCAGGGAGCCCGAGTGGAACCGGAAATGAATTTTTCCATTGGCTTTTACGTTCATTTGAACTATTGTTCATTTGAACGTATCCCTGGGATAAAGATCAAATCCCTTGAATAGAACCATGCTAAGGCTGCTTAAAATAAACAATCTCGCACTTGTTGAGGATCTCGTATGGGAAACAGGAACCGGTCTCATCGGCATTACCGGCGAAACTGGTGCCGGCAAGTCAGTCATTGTCGGTGCGCTCAAACTTGTCGTCGGCGAACGCGCCAACCAGAACCTGGTGCGCACAGGTTGCGATTCCTGTTCCATCGAGGCGGTCTTTGATCTTGAGAAAGCAGACAGTGTAAATGCTATTCTCAATGCCGCCGGCCTTGCCTCTTGCGAGAACAACCAACTGGTGATCAGGAGGGTTATTGACACTGCCTCCGGAAACAAACAGTTTGTCAACTGCTCCCCGGTAACACTCTCCGTTCTGAAGCAGCTTGGAGAGCTGCTCGTTGATCTGCACGGACCTCACGATCACCAGTCACTGCTTTCACGCGAGCGTCAACTTGACCTGCTTGATGCCTACACCAGCGCCACCCGGGAAGCTGCCTGCTGTGCAGAGGCGCACCGTCAATTGAGGACTCTTCAGAGCCAATACGATGAACTCGCCAATTGCGAAAGAGCCAACGAACAGGAACTCGACCTCCTCAACCACCAGATTGCAGAAATTGAAGATGCGGAGCTTAGGCCCGGCGAAGAGCAGGAACTGGAACAAGGATACGCGGTGGCCGCCAACAGCAGTTACCTTGTGGAAACTGCCGGAAACATCACCCAGGCACTGGGCGGCAGCGACAATTCAGCGATTTCAAGCCTCTCGGCAATAACGCGAATGATGAGAGATCTGGAGAAAAAGGATCCTTCCACTGCAAGGTTCACCGCCAGCTTTGATACGGCCCTGATCGAGCTTGAGGAACTGGAAAGCAACGTGCGTAATTATGCGGAAAACCTGGAAATCGACACTGCCAGCATGGAAACCCTCAGGAATCGTGTCAATCTCATTGAAACCCTGAAGCGCAAGTACGGCAGTAGCCTTGCAGAGGTTCTTGAGTTTAAGGATAACGCGGCGAAAAAAAGGAAGCGCATTGAAAGTCGGGGAGAGGAACTGGAAAAACTTTCCGCTCAGATTACCGCGGCAAGCCACAGGCTGCAGTCAGCCGCTAGGAAACTCTCCACGAAAAGGAAGCGTGGAGCACCTAAACTTGCAAATAAGATAAGTGGTCATCTCGAGGAACTTGGCTTCAAGCGGGCGCATTTCGAGGCAGCCTTGGAACCCCTCGATAAGCCTGGAAAAACCGGCAATGAGCATATTGAATTCATGTTCTCCCCAAATCCGGGTGAGCCGGCAAAGCCGCTGAGAATGATCGCCTCCAGCGGTGAAATGTCACGCATCATGCTTGCCATCAAGAGCACTCTGGCTAATGAGGATTCAGTACCACTATTGGTATTCGACGAGATTGACGCAAATGTGGGCGGTGAAATCGCACAGGCCGTCGGGGTAAAAATGGCTTCCCTTGGCGTCGATCATCAGGTGATTGCCATTACCCACCTGCCACAAGTCGCCTCACTGGCAAACTGCCATTACTCCGTAAACAAGGAGTTCAGCAGTGACGGGAGAACACGCTCACGCTTATCCAGGATTGAAAACGACGAGCGTATTTCTGAAATCGCACGGATGCTTGGCGGAGACACCACTTCGGCACGCAAGCATGCCGAAAATCTACTGGCAATTGCTGCCTGATTGATCACGGGGATCCCGAAAATCAGGGTGCGGTGAGACCCGCCTCAACCATTTTCTTTTTTGACCAGCGCGGGCGGACACGAGCCGGGGTGGGTTTGCCGTATTGGCGGTCAAACTCATCAGCCGTACGCAATTCAGGCACCAGGTCTCCAGTATCACGTTCCCATTTCTGCAATTTGTCTCGCATCAGCGCAAGTGTCTTTGCATGGGAAGGGGAATCGGCCAGGTTCTTTAATTCATGCGGGTCGGCACTGCAGTTATAAAGCTCCTCCCGTGGCCTGGGAAACCAGAACAACTGACCTTGCGTGGCTGATAAATCCGCCGACGCGTGCAACTTACGAAGCGCCTTATAAGTAACCCCCCTGACGGCATCAGCCGGTGGGGTGGGTGGAAGGTCATTATAATAATTACGGATATATTTAAACTGCTCGCTCCTCACCGCCCTCGAGTGATCTTCATAATCGTGCCAGTTCTTCTCGGCGAACGCATAGCTGCGGACAGGTAATCCCGTAGGCTTTTCCAGGAGTCTGGCAAAGCTCACGCCATCGAAGGTATCGCCTCTCTGCGCCCCGGATATTTCAAGGAGTGTCGGGGCAATGTCAACCGCACTGATAAGCCGGTTACAGACACTGCCGGCTTTAACCAAAGGCGGATAGCGTATGATAAATGGCGTGCGAATACCGGAGTCGTAGAGGGAAGTCTTGTCCCTCGGAAAAGGCCTGCCATTATCCGAGAGAAAAACAACGAGGGTCTCATCCAGTATAGATTGCTTTCTCAGTTCACTGATTACCAGCCCTGTATATTTATCGAGGCGGGAAATCTCGTCATAATAAAGAGCATACTCACGACGCACCCCGAATGTATCAGGATGATAGGGTGCAACGCGGACTGCTGCGGGCAGATGAGGTTGTTCAAGGATACCCTCTTCATAGGGACGATGCGGATCAAGTGCGGCTAACCACAGAAAAAAAGGCCTGCCCTTCGGGCGTTCTCTAAGCAGCGGAATCCAATCGGTACATCCGCTCTTGGCATCACCTTCGGTAGTCTCCTTAAATACACCTGCTTGACCAGCCTTGCCCCCCGGCAGCTGAAACCCTGAAGTGTCCACATCACGAATAAGGTCAAACCGATCACGAATCTCCTTCCCCAAATGCCATTTCCCTGCAGCTGCAGTCCAGTAACCAGCGGCCCGCAACTTCTCGACAAAGGTTTTCTTTTCTCCAGGCACGGGCCAGTGCAACTCCTCAGCTCCGGTGCGATGCGGATAACGGCCAGTAATAATACTTGCCCGGCTCGGGCTGCATGAGCTCGCGGTAAGAATGGCACGGGTAAACTTCATTCCCTCCTGCGCCAACCTGTCCAGGTTCGGTGTGCGAATTCTCTCATTGCCATATGGCCCGGAATCATCCCACGCCAAATCATCAGCAATAATCAATACAATATTAGGCCTTTGCTCAGCGGAGAGCCGGCTGACCAGGCACAAGGCAAAAACGAGTAACCACCCAGGAATATTCATTACCAATGCAATACACCCTTGGATTGAACCTTTCTACGATAAACCGCATCGCCATTGGCCACATAGATGTAACCGAGTTGCTTTCCGGAAAATACAACGCTGACAAGCGGTTTCCCGGGCTGCGGGGAATTGATCACTCCCGACATTCTCCCGGTCGGGTCAAACATCTGCAGCCCGAGGTCAGAAGTCACATAAAAGCAACCCAGATTATCAGCTTCAATACCATCACCCTTGCTGGGATGATGCTTGGCGCGCAGCCGAAGGGAGGCATAAGGGGATCTGCAAGCCAGAGAGCCGTCCTTTTCAATCCTGAAGAACCACACCTCCTTATCCATGTGGTCAGAGACTAATAACGAGCCACCATCGGCCGAGAGCGCGATGCCATTGGGCTTGGCAATATCCTTGGCAACAATCCTCAACCTTCTGCCGTTCTTATTAAGGTCCAGGTGGTAAACCCTGCGGGTTGAGGTCTCCGTGAAGTACAGGTGCCCGTCGTCAGTGACGACAAGGTCATTGGGCTTGACGTCAGCCACAATGATGTCGGGTTCAACCCCGGGCCTCAAAGCAACAATCCTCCTGGAAGGGCCCTGACACGCATACAGCCTGCCGTCCGGCCCAAACTGCATCCCACTGATACCGGTCACACCCTTGATGAAATCGGATACCTTTCCCGAAAGGCTTACTCTCTTTACCCCGTTGGCACCGGCTACATCCGAGAAATAAAAGTTGCCGAGGTGATCAGAGCAACAGCCATCACAAAATTTCATACCACCAACGACCTTTTGCCAGCCCTGATCCTTAATCAATACACGATCAAGGGGGATATCCTGAGCTAAAGTAATCCCGACCGCAAACACGCAGGCAGCCAGAAGGCAATGAACGCTGGTAAACATCAGCCTTTAGGATAATCACGCCACAGCCAACGCAACATGTCAGGAAAAATTGCGCCTCCATGCTTTCCATTATGACCTCCCTCTCCCATGACAAACTTGAAATCGTAATCGGAAAATTTCAAAGCGGCCGCCATCTGGCGGTTTCCCAGAGGCCAACTGCCATGCAGGTTGTCCAGATCATTTTCCCCGGCCTGCAGAAAAACCCGGATCGGTTTCCGCTCCGTTTTGCGTATAAGTGCAGGATAATTGTGGCCACCACGGATATTGGTGAAGCTGCCCACATAACTGATCACCTTGCGAAAGGCATCAGGTCGCTGCCAGGCAACTGTCCATGCGCAAATGCCCCCGGAACTGATGCCACAGAGAGCCCGCCCCTCGGGATCATCTGTGATGCTGAATTCACGCTTTAATAGCGGCAGCATATCCTCCAGTAAAAACCGTGCGTATTGATCACTCAGGGTGTCATATTCAAAACTTCGATTTCTTCGTGGCTTACCCCCTGGCTTGCCGGCAGGAATTACCCCCGGATTGATAAACAGGCCGATCGTTAAGGGGATCTCCCCCTTCTGGATCAGGTTGTCCATGACAATGGGCACGCGAGAATGGCCACGGAGATCCTGATACCACTGGCCATCCTGAAAAACCATCAGGCAGGCAGGCTTTGATCCATCATACTGTGCTGGAACATAAATCCAGTAATCACGTTCAGTGCCGGGATATACCTTGCTTTCGATGAACTTATGCTTGGTAAGTTTCCCCAGCGGAACATCCTTTTTACGCTGTGAATCAGGGCCCAGCTGGTAATCATCAGCTGCATTGCCAGCCACCGTGAGCATGACCAATAAACTTAGCAGGTTGCGAATTTTCATTGCTGCAGCTTAGAGTAACCCCCTGCCTTCAGCCATGCAAACAAAGGAGGCTTGGAAATTCGTCCCTGATGAACAATGGTAAGCCCCCATTATCCTGTCCTGGCATAAATCCCTGCTGCCAAACCCACTGAACAACTGATTCGACTGCCATGCTTTACCAGAACCGGAAAATCGTTCTTGAAGATTTTGGAGACCCTGTAGCCGCTGCCAGCCTCAGGAGCGAATCCATCTCTGCCCCAGGCAATTCAGAAATCTTAGTAAGCACGTCATTTGCCCCCGTCAATCCGGCTGACATCAATATACTTGAAGGGCGCTATGGCAATCTCCCCTTATTGCCGGCAACCATTGGAACTGAAGGATCCGGTAAAGTCATCGCCACGGGTACGGGTATCTCAGGCATTAAAACAGGCGATCAGGTCTTTTATTTGTCGCGCCATGACTGTTGGCAGGACTATGTGACATGCACAAGGGAGCAGGTCATCAAGCTCCCCAATGCACTCCCGGAGGAAGCAGCCTGTATGCTGAAAATCAACCCGGCCACGGCATGGCTTTTGCTCCATCAGCGCAACAATCCCGAGTCTGGGGCCTGGATCGTACAAAATGCCGCCAACTCAGGGGTTGGCCACGCCGTTATCGCAATTGCCAGAAAGCTGGGGCTGCGAACCATTAACTTTGTGAGGCGCAGCGAATTAATACAACCGCTTCTCCAAGCAGGTGCTGATGTCGTTGTCTTGGATAATGACGAGGGTAAAAACTCTGCCATGCAGCAAATCGGGGATGACCCTGTAGACTTGGCTTTCAATGCCGTCGGCGGCGAAAGTGCACTTCGCCTGATGTCAATGCTCTCGGAAGGCGCGATACACATCACCTATGGCGCAATGGGCAAGCGTCCTTTGAAGGTTCCAAACAGCCTGCTCATTTTTAAAAACCTGCAGTTGAAGGGACTGTGGTTAACACAGTGGTTAAAGTCCACGGGATACCGGGAAATCGAAGACGTCTATGGTGGGCTCTGCAGATTAATGCTGGCAGGCCAACTGCAACAGCCCGTTGATTCGGTTTTTCCCCCCGAGAAGCTGTCCTCTGCCATAACCAGGGCTGCAGAAAATAGCCGTTCTGGTAAAGTCCTGCTCGACTTCAGAACTAAAGTCAGTGAATAAAAAGCCATGGATGATCTCTTTGATTTTTCCGAGACTGAAGAAAATGGCGTCGGCAGTGCTGATTCCGTATTCAGTGTGAGCCAACTAACGCGCAAGATCCGTAATCTTCTCGAGCAGCGTGTCGGTGAAGTATGGGTCGAGGGCGAAATAAGCAACCTTCGCAAACAATCCTCAGGCCACCAGTATTTTACACTTAAGGATGAGACTGCCCAGATCTCCTGTGCACTGTTCCGCAACAAGGCCAGAAATCTGGCCGTTCCTCTTGAGGATGGACAGAAAGTGCAAGTTCTCGGCAATGTTTCCGTTTATCAGGCACGGGGAAATTACCAACTCATCGTCGATTTAGTGCAGGACAAGGGACTTGGTGCCCTGCAGGCCAAGTTTGAGGCCCTGAAGCGTAAGCTTGATGAAGAGGGGCTCTTTGATCCATCGGCCAAAAAAGCCATTCCCCCTTTCCCCACCACAATCTGCCTGGTCACCTCACCTACGGGTGCTGCATTGCGCGACATGTTGAGTGTCCTTGGCCGCAGGGCCCCATGGGTAAGGGTTCTGCTCTATCCGGTCAGGGTGCAGGGCAAAGGTGCCGCGGAGGAAATCTCACGGGCATTGCAACACCTTGCAACCTGGAACACCGGGGAGCTCCCCGGGATTGACACCGTCGTTATCACCCGCGGTGGCGGCAGCCTCGAGGACATCTGGCCATTCAATGAGGAAAAAGTGGCGCGGGCGATCAGCGGATTAAACCTCCCTGTTGTTTCTGCCATCGGCCATGAAGTCGACTTCACGATCTCTGACTTCGCGGCAGATTTACGGGCACCAACGCCCAGCGCCGCCGCAGAAATTATCGTGCCGGACGCAGCAGATCTGCGCAACCGCATTGCACAGGTTGCTCTCTCCCTTCAAAGGGCCGTGGGCACTGCCATCCAGCGCCATGCCGAT
>Ga0315316_10002650_pt1 | contig 12893 bp, 8 predicted proteins | sample M160m3416metaG_FD_203702 | JGI IMG/M metagenome (GOLD analysis project Ga0315316, IMG submission 203702) | Ammonia-oxidizing marine archaeal communities from Monterey Bay, California, United States - M1 60m 3416 | ecosystem: Environmental > Aquatic > Marine > Intertidal zone | place: USA...
AAAACTTGGACGCGAAGCCTCTATGCTGCGATCTAGAATGAAACCCTCTTCCATCCGGCCCCGGCATTTTGGGCAAGAATATTCAGTTGCGATGGTGTACCCCTTATGTTGACTGAGGCGGATAACATATATTAGACGGAATATGTCCGCCTATCTCGGACACGGTACTCTCGCCATTCTCCAGATACTCAGGGTTTTGTCAAATGAAGTCCTGCAGGGGTAGAATCATAGCACCACTGAGGTAGTATTATGCAGCATTCCGTGTAAGTCCACATTCCGGGCTTGAACCGGAATGGCCTCTCACGTGAATGTCCCTCTTTTCTACCGGAGGACGTCATGAAGCTACTCGATCAGGTACGCTGCCATATGCGAACCGCTCATCTTGCGATTCGCACAGAGCGCGCCTACGTCAGCTGGATCAAACGGTTTCTGCATTTTGAAAAGTGTCTGTGCGGCCACTGGCGACACCCAGACGAAATGGGTTCGGAGGAAGTCAACCGGTACCTGACGCACCTGGCCGTAGATCGCAACGTGTCCGCCAGCACACAGACTCAGGCGCTCAGTGCGCTGTTGCTGTTATTTCGCGAAGTTCTACAGAACGACAGATTGAGCATCGACGCGATCCGGGCGAAGCACCCCGAGACCATCCCGGTCGTGCTGAGTATTTCTGAAGTCTGGCGGGTCATGCGCGAAATTCCATTCGGTGCCAATAGAGTCATTGCCGGTTTGCAGTACGGTTCCGGCATGCGTTTGCTGGAGTCGTGTCGACTACGCGTTAAGGATGTCGATTTCGACCGTCATCAGATTATTGTGCGCGACGGCAAAGGCCAGAAGGACCGTGCCGTTCCTTTGCCGCGCAAAGTTGAGGACGGCCTGCGACGTCACATCGAGTCAGCTCGAGTAATGCACCAGGAAGATCTGGATCGTGGAGCCGGATGGGTCTGGTTGCCATACGCTCTGGCAGAAAAGTATCCGGACACGGGCCGCCAGTTCAGCTGGCAATACGTATTCCCCGGCCGAAATCTTCGCTTCGATCCTCGCCGGGATGAAACGTCTGCAGGCACCATGAAGGGGCCCGGGCGTCATCACGTCCACGAAAGTACCGTGCAAAAATGTGTGAAGCGAGCGGTGGAGCGGGCGGCAATCACAAAACATGCCAGTTGCCATTCGTTTCGTCATTCGTTTGCGACCCACCTGCTGGAGTCCGGCAGTGACATCCGCACGATTCAGGAACTTCTGGGCCATAAGGATGTCAGCACGACGATGATTTACACTCACGTCAGCACGATCGGAGCGACGGGCGTTCAGAGTCCGTTGGATGCGATGGGGTAGGGATGGCGTGGCTGCCGGGCAGTTGCGTTGAGCTGGTTTCATAACCACAATTTACAAGCATGAATCGCGAGTGAGTGCTCGAACGTAGTGCATGGAAAAACCGGATTCGCAACTCACTTGCTTGCGCTGCGTGCTTGTATTAAGACCGCTTGTCGTGAAAGAGCAGCGGGGCCGGCTGGGCACGCGGTTAAACGATGACGGCCCACCCCGGTTCAGGACAGCAGGGGATAGAACGTTCCGCCCAGAGGCTGACCTTTGGCAATGATGTCGGTTCCTTCCAGCAACGCTTCGTCGACATCACTGCAGACTCCGTCTCTGACGACGTTCAGAACCAGGGCCCGGCGGGGACGGTCTGTGTTATTCGCGAAGGAACCGTGGACCATCAGAGGATGATGGAAAACGCATTCTCCCGCCTTTAGCTCCACCGGCACGGGCTTGACGAATTTCTGCCACTGATCGTCAGTAAGAACGTCTTTGATCGCCGTCATGTCGCCGGCCAGTCCGGTGATCGGCAGCAGGTCCCATTTGTGGCTGCCCGGCACATAATGAATGCAACCGTTGTCGACGGTGGCGTCATCCAGGCCAATCCAGCAGCTCAGATGAGCCATCGGTTTGGTGCGTGTCCAGTACGAATAGTCCTGGTGCCACGCCACAATTCCACCGTGTTTTGCTGGCTTGCAGAATAACTGGTCGTGCCAGAACCGGACGTCGCCGCCCAGCAGTTGTTCCGCCGGAACAACGAATGCGGAATTCCACAGGCAATCGTGAAACCCGGGTCTCAGTCGCCACGCTCCCAGTGCATGAAACAGCACGGCGTTGGGGTCGGCCGATTCGTTGGAATTGTATTCGTACCACAATTCGTGGCCCTGGTGACTGGGCTCAGTCAGTTCTGCCAGTTCCGCACGCAGAGCCTCGATCTGAACAGCTGTGAGAATCTTCGGGCCGACGACGAAACCATCACGTTCGTAGTCCTGCAGTTGTTCGTCCGTCAGTCGTGTTACGCCGCTGGTCTCGCGTTGGAACAGATTGGAAACGAGATCGTGGGTCTGGGCAAGATCCGGCATCGTGGGAACTCAGTGTGTAATGGCCAGATGAATTTAAAGAAAGCCGGTCCGACTGACAAACTCACTGGCCGCGCCAGTGACACACAAATACGAACGGCAGTTCCAACGTACCAACTGTTATCCTTCTGCCGCGGATCGCATTTTTTCCAGGCCGGTCTTTGCGACTTCCAGCGGATCCTGTTCCCACAGGTCCGGGCGGAATAGTTCGAGTGAGACGAAGTCGGAATATCCGATCTGCCTCAGCAGTTCACAGTAGCGTTTCAGATCGATGGCTCCGTCACCTGGCATCACTCGATCCGGGTCTCGCTGAGTGTGCGGCGGCGGATCGGCGGGCGCGTCGTTGAAGTGTGAGATGGCAATCTGCTGGACGTTGAGTTTCGCAATGGATTCAATACCTCCTCCACCGACGTAGCAGTGAAACGGGTCCAGCACGATGCAGGCATTGGGGTGCCCGCTGCCTTCGACAATTTCGATGGCATCGTCGATTGTCTTGATGTCTTCCACAAATCCCAGGTATTCGAACGCCGGACGCACGCCAAACTGCGCCCCCAGCTGCAGTAATTCATGATAATGACGTCGTCCCAGTTGCCGGTCGGCCTGGTCATGCGGCGGTCCGGCAACGGCGAAAGGCGCTCCCACCGCCGCTGCCTGTTCCAGCTTGCGCTTCGCAGTCTCCATCGCAGCGGTATGTTCTTCCCCCGCCGGCTGAAACCAACCGTGAATGTGTATGGTCGTGGGGACTTCCATTCCGTGATCGTCCACGCATTTGCGAATCTCTTCGATGGTGCCGCCAGCTTCAACATGAGCAGTCATGTCGTCGTGCCAGAGTTCGATGCCCGTATATCCAGCGTCGGCAGCAACGGCAATCTTGCGCAGAATGGGAGTGGTCTTGATCGTGCTGGAGTTCAGACTGTATTTGAACATCGGCTTTCCTGAGAGATAACAAGCAGAAGCAGTTCTTTAGTGCAGAAAAACAAACTCTTTGGAATTCAGCAGAACGTGGCAGACTTCCGTAAGCGTTTTCAGCGACAGAGGCCGATTCCCGTCCGACGGTTTCGCGTTTGCTTCGGAAGCATTGGTAAACTCCAGCAGAGGCGTCAGTTCGTCGGCAGTCGCCGGACGACCAAACAACTGATGCCATGCCGCGGCCAGCACTTCATTCGGTGACGACGACTGTGCTGCGATCAGCCGCTCTGCCCACAAGCGCGCCTGCTGATTTACAAATTCGTTGTTGAGCATAATCAGAGCCTGTGCGGGTACGTTCGATGTCACGCGTTTGCCCGTGGTGGTGACCGGAGCCGGCACGTCGAAGGCCAGCATAAACGGCGACAGAAAATTTCGGTTCACAGCGATGTAAATGCTGCGGCGGCCGTGGCCGTCCAGCGGACCATCAACCTTTGGCCGTCCTCGTCCCTGCATGAAGGCGGTCAGATGCACGGGCACAGGACTTCCGAACAGGGTCGGATCCAGTCGGCCGGACACGGTCAGAATGGCGTCTCGCACCGCTTCGCCCTGCAATCGGCGAATTCGTGCTTTATGCAGCAGATGATTGGCCGGATCCAGTCTGTCACCATCGGCGGACCGCTGACTGCTGATACGATAGGTGCGTGAGAGAACCAGCGTGCGAATCATCTGTTTGATCGACCAGCCGTTGTTGCGAAATTGTGTCGCCAGAAAATCCAGCAACAGCGGGTGTGTAGGTTCTTTTCCCAGCACACCGAAATTGTCGGTCGATGCCACAATTCCCACTCCGAACAGGTGATGCCAGATTCGGTTGACGGCGACTCGCGCCAGCAGAGGATTTTCATCGGCGATCAGCTGCTCGGCCAACTCTCTTCGCCCGCTGCCTGAGTAGTTTTCCTGGCCCGCCGTACGCCGCAACGCTGTAAGAATTCCGCGGGGAGCAATCTCACCCGGATTCCGGTGGCTGCCCCGGATGAAAACGCGTTCGTCCTCAGGTGTTCCATCGGTCATGGCGATGACCGGCATCGCCACCGGAATATCTTTGGCCAGTGCTGCCCATTGATCCGCGGTGGCCTTCCATCCGGAAGAATCGTCAGCCAGCTCGTTATCGATGACAGCGGTGCGAGTGGCATTGGTGTCGTCTGACATCCCGACGGACCAGGCAGCAAGGATCTGGTCGACATCGTTTGAAGTGGCCGCCTTGCTCCTGCGATCAGCCGCACTGACTGCGACATTCAGGACCTCGGGCGTGTCCAGGGGCGGCGCAGCGCCGGCTGCGTTGGCAAAGCGGACTTCCTGCACACTGAACCAACCGTTGCCTTCATCTAAAAACTCAAGATGAACCCGATGTCCCAGATAACGCTGCACGTCTCCGGCAAGTCGGATCCACTGAAATCGGCCACCCGTATCAATTTTCTGCTTTGCACCACTAAACAACAGTTCACTGAATTCGTTCATGACGTAGCCATCGATCACCAACCGAAGCCGGCAGCCTTCTCCGGCCACGCGGACCAGGATTTCCGGCTGGCGCAGTTCAAACGTCGGACTACAGAGCGTGCCCTGCAGTTCGGTGGACAACGACGAGGACGTAACGCCTGTGCCGCGGCTGTAATGCAATCCGTCGGAGTGCCATGAAAACAGGCGTTCGGCATCTGCCGAGTCGCTGGCGAAGGCCGGTCCACTGGAAAACCATCCGGTACTGATGCCGTCACGCAGATCGGCAAACAGAGTGGTGTCCGATGTCACAGTGCGGCTGGCGGAAGTTACCTCATCCTGCCAACGACTTGCGGTGACTGCAGGAGTGGTCTCAGACTGAGCCAGGCGAGCGGGCAGGGACAGGGGCACCGTCAGCGCCGCGTTGTCCCTGTTCAGTAAGGCCGTAACCCAGTTCCGCAGAGTCCCTGCGTCACAGTCTCGCTCATTGGCCACAACATTTATATTACGACGCGGACCTGTTTCAGACAGTTGACCGAAGACAATGTGATCAATGTCGATATGGCCCCAGCCTCCCTGGTGGTGATCGATAATCTCCAGACGCCCCGACCGGCCGAAAAATTCAGTGACGTCCCACGAGTGCCGCAACATCGCATCACTGTTCTTCCCAGTCGCCGTGCGTACGTTCTTTCCGTCGACCACCAGATTCATGCAGGTCTTGTCTTTGTGATTGCCACCACCGATCAAAAACGAGATGTGCGGATGTTCAATTTTGAATTTAGGGGAAATCAGCTCCCCCTGCAGTCCATCGCTGCGGAGCCATGAATTCGCCAGACGTTTGCCGTGAAAACCAGACAGTGACTGGCCCGCAAATGAAGCGTCAGAGGTACCATCCGCGAAGGCAGCGCCGCTGACCTTCCAGTCGCCAAAAGATTCGTCTTCGAAGTCTTCGAATACAACACTGGCTTCAGAATTGGCAACTGCGATCGGTTCTCCCGTAATGGCTTCCACGGCGGCAGACGCGTACTTCTGAAATCGGGCAGCGTCGTACGTGTCATCGATCTGTTTCAATTCACGTTTGGCCGCCACACCAGCGGCAACCAGTCTGTCGACCCGCTGACTGATCTTTTGGCCGGGATCCAACAGGCCGGTGTGCCGGCGAGAGCTCTGCAGGAAGCCCGCCAGAGCGTAATAATCTGTTGTTAAGATGGCATCAAATTTGTGATCATGACAGCGGGCACAGGCCACAGTTAAGCCCAGAAAGGTTTTGGAAAACACGTCAATCTGGTTATCAATCTTCCCAGCCTCTTCGCCGCGAACGTCAACCGGAGCGTGCTTGTCTTCCGCCAGAAACCAGAACCCGGTGCCGATGATGGACTCGTTGTATTTTTCTGTGGGGTGCAGCCGAGGCTGTGTCAACAGGTCACCCGCCACGTGTTCGCGGACAAACTGGTCGTACGGCACGTCCGCATTCAAAGCGCGGATCACGTAGTCGCGATAGCGCCAGGCGTTGTGCAGCGGATAATCAAATTCATGGCCAAGCGTTTCCGCGTAACGCACCAGATCGAGCCAGTGACGTCCCCAGCGTTCACCAAAGTGGGGTGATTGCAGCAATTCGTCCACCACGGTCTGTAGCGCAGCATCATCAGGTGCTGCGTCGGCAACGAAAGCTTCCACCTGTCCCACGGATGGTGGCAGGCCGATGATGTCAAAATACAGACGTCGAATCAAAGTGCGTCGATCCGCATCGGCAGCGGGCTGCAGACCGGCAGCTTCCAGACGGGACAGCACGAAGGCATCGGCAGCGACAGCGCACCAGTCCGCATACCTGACCAAGGGTAGCTGTGGATCGCTAATGGGCTGCCAGGCCCAGTGACTTTGTTTTCTTTGTTCCAGCGGGAATTCGTCGGCAGGAACGGCTTGTGCGTGCGCATCGAGTTCTTCCGGCCACGGGGCACCAGCGGAGATCCATTTCACAAGAATGTCTACTTCTGCCTGAGGCATCCGCGTACGGGGCGGCATCTCAAATCCCTCATAGCGAATGGCTTCGATCAGCAGACTTTCGTCCGGTTTGCCCGGCACGATCGCGGGGCCGCTTTCGCCGCCACGCAGCATCGCTTTGCGACCTGTCAGCAGCAGACCTCCTTGAGGTTTCTTCGGCCCCTTGTGGCATTCAAAGCAACGAGATTGAAGAAGCGGAAGCACTTTGGACGTGACAAAGGCACGCTGTGCCGGAGTGATCTGCGCCTGTTCGTCGGCAGCGGCGACGGTTCCGCAGACTGCCAGCAGCGCAATAGAGACACGGACACGGCGGCGATCCCTGAACACGCAGAAGGTGCGAGAAGAACTTGAAGACATGCGGACAGTTCTGTTTCAAGAAGAAACGCGGGCGCGAAATGTATTATGCGCGCGGATACCCCTGCTTTTCAACACCGACCGCTGTGGAAACGCGGGCTGCATGAAGCCCGTCGTCGCCCGACATTATTTCAGCAGGCGGACAAACAGATAATCCGGCGCGGAGCAGACTTGCGAAACCTTGAACAAGGAACTCAATCACTTCACTCCGGCGACACCATCTTTATTCAATCGTTTCAGCGCAAGAACCAGGCCTTGCGGTCAGTGACAAAGCTACAGACCCGAGGCGACGGCGGCTGCAGATCGCAGCCCGACGGGCACGCGGTTAAACGGGAACATCGTGGCATCGAGACCGTTCACGTTGTGGCGTCAGTCGACGGCAAATCAAATTCTCACTGCCGTACGATTCGCCGTATCTGTACGGCTGCTGATTACGCGAGAACAACACTGCGAAGCCCGCTGCGTCAAAACTCCAGCGCGTCGAGTTCGTCCATCAGGTCGTCGAATTCGTCGTGGCTGCGACTGGCAATCCCCACGGTAGTGCCTACAGCTTCGCGACCGTCCAGAATCAGTTCCTGATCACGTTCCTTGACGGCCATGTCCAGGGCAGACATGCCATCGTCGCCGCCGAACAGCTTTGACAGATCGATCTTGATGCCACCAACGTCTCCGTCAGCGCCGGCAATCGCGGGCGTCTTATGCTGAGGAAAGATGATGGCGTTCTCCGGACAGACTCGGCTGCAGGCGGGACACCCTTTTTTGCAGTTGTCCTGTTCTTCCACCAGAATGCGGTCCAGTGCGTCGACTCCGTAGACACCAAACAGGCAAAAATCGACACACTCCATACAGTTCGTGCAGCGAGTGTAATCGATAACCGGGTACCAGCGTCTGCGAGTGTCTTCCGGCAAGGCTTCCTTGTCCGCGTGCGATGCCGCTCCACTGTCCAGGGCACGACGGGCCTCCAGCTGACGCTCCGGCTGCAAATAACGCTGCAACTGCTCCGGTTTCGGGGTCCCATTAATGAAACTCATCAGATCTACGGTCTGAACGCTGTTTTCGCCGACGATGCGATTGATCTCGCTGATGTAATCCTTGGCGCTGTCGCGAACTCGCAGGTCCAGACAGTAAATTGTTCGATCCGGCACATCGACGGTACCAATACCCCGCGGTTCGTGGCGGTCTTCTTCATCAATATCTTCATCGTCGTCACGTTCACTGACGATCAACGTCGTTCCTTCATGACCCCGTACTCCGGCACGGTCCAGTGTCCAGCGAGTCGCGCGTTCGTACAGCCAGCCCAGCACGATCAGAGTGCCGGGAACGGACTTCAGGAACAGCGTGCCTGAATGATCATGAGGCATATCGTACAGGTGCGGCACCAGCGACACGTCCACACCGGGGTCTGCGATGAGGGCCGTCAGGATGTCTTCTTCCATCTGCCTTTTGACGGGATTCCGCCCCTGGGCCTGGCAAATAACAACTGTAATTTTTGAACCCGACATCAGTCTTCTTGTGATTCCGTGAGAACGAATACAGGGGCCATCCAGAATAACGTATTTCCGGCCGAAATCGATGTCCGACGGCGAATTGCACAAATGCGCCAGCTATTTCAGGACCACCTGCCGACTGCTGTCGGACCGCGTCGGTGCGTGGTCGATGACCCAGATATTTCGGAATCGAACGGGATCACTGTGGTTCTGCAGCCGAATCGGATACGGATCGGCCGATTCCGGTCGTCCCGCGCCAGTCTTGCGTTCCACATCAAAACAGTTGTGAACCAGTACACCATTGTGTCGCACGGTCAGTCGGGCGTTGCGAACTTTTTCGTCCTCTGCTTTGAAGCGAGCCGACAGGAAGGTGATGTCATAGGTCTGCCACTGCAGCGGAGGCAGGCACATATTGACGTTCGGTGGCTGATAACGATACAGCGCGCCGCATTCGTTGAACTTGCCGTCCAGTCCGAAGGAATCAAGGACCTGAACTTCGTAGCGACTCTGCAGATACACGCCCGAGTTCGCTCGCTTCTGTCCGCGTGCGGAGGGCATATACGGCAGTCTGAATTCCAGGTGCAGAGTGAAGTCGGTGAACATACGTTTGAAATCAGCGCCTTCCATCAACAATCCGCCGTCCGTCACTTTACCGTTATAGAATTCATCTGCGTTGGTTCCGTCGAACAGCACGATAGCATTCGATGGCGGCCGTTTGCCCAGGGTTGGGCTTTTGCGAACAACGCGAGGGAAACCGCCGAGCGTATGGCCACGTTCAGACTTCAACACCACATGGTTGCCGTGGATCTGTGCCGTCAGACCATCGCCGGACAGATTCGCCGTGTCTCCGTCACGCTGACCGGAAAGCCGACGTCGTTCTGCTCCGTTCCAGCCAGCACCAGGCAGCCCGAAATCGTAATAGACAGCATCAAAGCTGCCACCGCCAAGAGCCACGACCTGCAGACCGACTCGCCGAAAAGAGTTGCACTGACAGTCGTCTTCGTCGGGCAGAATCAGGCCGGCATATTCGCCCTGAAAAGGAAAATCGTCGTCCAAAACAGCAGGGTCAGCAGATACGAATGGCGCCGCGTCCTGTGCAGACAGCAATGCCGGAGCAGCCAGAAGGATTGCGGGATAGAAAACAGAACGCATACGTAAATTCCCGAAAGGAAGGATGTGCGGAGGGAAAACAGTGTGGTTCGCCTCGACAAATCACCGTGTGGAGACACAGTTCAGAGCAAAACGCAAACACGAAGTGTGATGACTGTGGCGACAACTCTCAAGCAGCAGTCGGACAAAGTCCTGACAATTACCGTTCAATGAGCCCGCGTGGCTTCCGGAACCTCTCGGTTGTCACCGATACTGATTTTCGTCCGGCAGTCGTATGTCCCAGGCCTTGCACCGTTAAGAACCCCTGTCCGGGCACCTTACAACCATGCCTGTCCGGGATGATTTCAAGACGTACAGAGCACGGGCGAATATCAGAGCGGCTGCAGGTTCTGCCCCGTCGGCACATGAATCAACGGCTGCTGGCAACAGACAGACGCGACAGACGCGCAAGAACGCAGCCGATTGACATCAGAGCAAGGATGGTTCCCTCTGATTCGAACGGCTGCGACTGAGGCTCGCCACCCTGTTGGCTACGGCTGACCGACAGGGTCAAGGCGATGATCGAGGTATAACTCGTCGATCAGTAGCGGAAAATCCAGTCCACAATCAAACGGTCTTTCATTAAGCCCTGACGATCAGAGAGGTACGTTTCCCACGCCACACCGATTTCCGTTCGGGACGAAGGCTTGATTTTCAGGCCGACAGCACCTGTAACAAGGTCGTTGCCGGCGATTCCGACAGACCCCAGATTCAACAGGTCGCCGCCCTCAATAGGAAGCCCGAAGGCTGTGCCCGAACTCATGTAGTGATACCAGTTCGTTTCTCCAAACAGGTAAACGCCGGAATCCCACAGCTTCTTATCCAGATGGTTTGACCAGTACCACACCTGATTTTCGGCCTTAGTGTCGGCCGGCAGACGAAATCCGGTGCCGGTCAGCCAGTGAGTGCCGTCGGCGATTTCCGCTCCGCCGGATGCAAACAGATGAAACACACCATCCCCGTTGCCCTGACGTGTTTGCGGCGTGCCAAGCGAAGCCTCATAGGTTGCTCCGACGCTCAGTAAAGTCTGTAAATACGGATCTCTCCGCAGGTTGTATTTCAACCCGGCATTAATGTCTGCCCAGCCGTCGTTCAGCAACGCGCTGTCCGAAACGATGAAGCCGTCCTTGGTGGCAATCAGCGACAGCCGTTCCGTCAGAGCTGCTCGCAGCTGCATGGCGTAGACCTGTACATTCTGACCACCAAGACTGGCTGGCAGAGCATGGTTAAGGAAGATCATTCGGGCTTCGGTCAGAGTCCGCGGATCTTCAAAGAAGACGGGATTGGTCATCGGACTGATGAAGTCGTCAAAGCAATGATCACCTTGTTTCAGCCAGCTCAGGTACTTATCGGCACTGCCTTCTACGCAGTCTGCGCCGCAGTCTCCACACGCTTCGGTGAAGGCACATGGTGCAATGATGTTATCGGAACTGAAGGAAGCCGGAAATCCGTCAACTGCGAGACCCTGCGTCTGAAGGGCACAGCACAACAGCCCCATTCTCAAAAACATTGTTCTCATTGCAGATCTCCTCATCTTCTATCTTTAGATTTAGAACTTGTGCATTGATTCCCTATTGGAACCATCGACATCACGTAGGGCCGAATGAAAACGTCCTGCAACAGCATCGTAAGGGGGTGTTTTTCCTACCGTTTTGCGACGGGTTGTTCCATTTGCGGAGTCTGGGACGATTGTCCGCCGCCAAAGAACAGGCCTAAAGGTGTCAGTTGCGGACTCTTTCGGCAAACATTCACAGGCCGGAAATGCCGTTTCGGAGGTCCAGGACAGACCGTTGTGCTCGGAGCCCATCCGCTGAGTTGACGATTGGTGACGGTGCAGAATCGGTTCTCGGTCAGGCCTCCGCAGATTTTCGACACGACCTTCATTCGCGAACACCAAGCAAAACGTCGCCTTCCGCCTCAACAATGCTTCGAGACGCGGCAGTCAATTCCACGCACAGAGCAACGGAGAATTCAAAGTTCATTGACGATGTGAGCGGGCTTCGCCACCATGTCCGTTGTTTATAATTCCTGCCGCTTTCCCGCCACATGTACGGAGTCGTCTCGTGCCATCAAAAGTTCCCCCATCGAACAAACAGAATTCAGACGAGGTATCTCGCCGCAAATTTGTGGCCGCCGGTTCGGCGGTTGCAGCAGCCACCTCACTGACCACGGGACTTCACACTTCCCCGGCCTCGGCAGCTTTAAGTTCTGCTCAGGACAGGGTCGTCGTAGGCGTAATGGGACTGAGCCGCGGCATGTCGCTGGCGCGGACATTTTCAGAAACACCGGGAGTTGAAATCAAATATCTATGCGAGACGGACACAAACCGCCTGAACGCAGCAAAGAAGTCGTTTGAAGGACTGGTCGACTACGGAGTGCAGACGACCGGTGACTTCCGCCAGATTCTTGATGACCCCGACGTCGACATTCTGATCTGTGCGGCTCCCAACCACTGGCACGCACCGGCGGCCATCATGGCCTGTAATGCCGGCAAACACTGTTACGTAGAAAAACCCTGCAGCCACAACCCATGGGAAGGCGAGATGGCGGTCGCCGCCGCCCGAAAACACAAACGCTGCGTGCAAATGGGAAACCAGCGTCGCAGTGCCGAAAAAATCATCGAAGCCATGAAGCTGCTGCACGAAGGTCGGATTGGTCGGGTCTATTACAGTCGCAGCTGGTATGCGAATTCACGTGGCTCAATCGGCACGGGAACTCCGGCGGAAGTGCCACCGCATATCGACTACGAACTCTGGCAGGGCCCGGCACCGCGACAGCCATTCACTTCAAACCGTCTGCCGTACAACTGGCACTGGGTCTGGCATTATGGCAACGGAGAACTGGGCAATAACGGAATCCACACGCTGGACCTGTCGCGCTGGGGACTGCAGGCTGACTATCCAACGCGAGTCGTTTCATCCGGAGGCCGCTATCGATTTGACGACGATCAGCAGACAGCAGATTCACATGTTGTGTCTTTTCAATTTGAAGGCAAGCGACAGATTATCTGGGAAGGACTCAGCTGCAGCCGACTGGGACTGGACGGCAACGGATTCGGTGTCACGTTTCACGGAGAAGATGGCAGCGTCAAACTACTGGATGGATGGGG
>Ga0315316_10002658_pt1 | contig 12883 bp, 10 predicted proteins | sample M160m3416metaG_FD_203702 | JGI IMG/M metagenome (GOLD analysis project Ga0315316, IMG submission 203702) | Ammonia-oxidizing marine archaeal communities from Monterey Bay, California, United States - M1 60m 3416 | ecosystem: Environmental > Aquatic > Marine > Intertidal zone | place: USA...
GTCCAATCAGCTACTAATTTGTTTACCGTTTTTGAGTTTTCTTTTCTCGCGGCTCTCGAAGAATATTTTTTATCCTCACCGGTCTTATGCAATCCCATGCATTTGCTTAATTCGCTCCAAAATATATCATCCACTATTCCAATTGCCACATGACCGTCCGAAGCAGGAAAAATACCAAACGGGGCTAGCAAAGGATGCCCATTTCCTTCTGGGCCGGGAATTGTTCCATCGTAGTCATGTTGATAAACAGTTCGTTCACATAGGCTTAACACCGCATCATACATACTAATGTCAATAAATTGACCTTCTCCTGTAAAATCTGCAGACCTTAATGCAGCAATAATACCAAAGGACATCATTAAACCTGTGAAAATATCTCCCACACCGGGTCCAACTTTAGTTGGCGAATCAGGGGTTGCTCCAGTAATACCCATAATTCCGCCCATAGCTTGGGCTACAACATCGTAAGAAGGCCACTTTACATATGGGCTTTCCCCTAATCGTGGATCCCCAAAACCACGTATTGCTCCATAAACTAATCGGGGATTTATGGCTCTTAGTTCTTCGTAACTTAAGTCGAGGCGTTCCATTACACCTGGTCTGAAATTTTCTACAACAACGTCGGCGTGCTCTACTAGTTTTCTGAAGTGGTTTTTACCACTTTCTGTCTTGAGATTCAGTTGCACACTTTTTTTTGATCGATTTAGGCTAACAAAATAACCCGCCCACTCTTTTTGTGGGTCATCATTTCGAAAGGGACCATTAGCTCGACTGCTATCGCCTGTTTCACTCTCTATTTTTATAACTTCAGCACCGTGATCGGCGAGCATCATCGTGCAATAAGGTCCCGAGAGCATTCGTGTCAGGTCAAGTACTTTTACACCAGTCAATATTCCTGTACGTTCATTAGTCTTCATTAATTAATCTATCATTTGTAATTTGATTTAAGAAATCATTGATGGGCTCGTTAACAACTTTTGGTGCTTCGGCCAAGGCCATATGTCGCAAACCATTTAGAATGATCAAATTAGAATTTGGAATTTCTGAAGCTATTGCTTCTGACATTTTTGGGCCGTTGCCAAAATCTTCATCTGCCGTGATGACTAAAACTGGGCACGAAATTTCAGGAGTGGGTGCTGTAATTTCATCCAAGCCAGATGCAAGCACTTCGTAAATTTTTGGGTATACTTCTGGATCATTCTTCATAACCCAGCTTCTAATAAGATTTAGCATCTCTGGATTATGCTTTCTATATTCATCCGAAAACCATCTAATTAAGGCGTCTTCTACAGTGGCTTGTGGTCCATAATCTTCCAATTGTTTTAATCTATTCAGTATCGCGCTTTGTGCTTTTTCATCTCTTTTGTAAGGAGAGTTTAAAATCACCATTGCATCCGTTTTGCTCGGATAGTCTTGAGCAAACCTTCTGCAGATCATACCTCCTAGAGAAAACCCAATTAAGATTGCCTTTTCAGCTTTAATCAACTTCAAAAGATCAGCTATTTGGTCAGAAAAAAGTGATAGCGATGGTTTTTTTTCAGGATTAGACGAGGATCCGTGTCCATACAAGTCATATGAAATAACATAATAAGATTTCTTAAGATCTGGTATAATCCATTGCCACATTTGTTTGTTTAATCCCAAACCGTGAATTAAGATAACACATGGATTTTTAGTTTCTCCATGGGTCTCATAGGATGTTTTCATAGTATGTCTTTTCGTAGTATTTTTATTTCTTAAACGGGTTTATAAGCAATAACCTCTATTTCTACCCTAACATCAACTAGTAATTCACTTACAACAGCAGATCTGGCGGGTGGCTCTATAGGAAAATAATCCCCGTAAATTTTATTGAAACCAGGAAAATCAGCTCGTTCCCTAAGCCAAATCATGGATTTTACAACATCATCCATTTTACATCCAGCCTCTTCTAAAGTTGCTTTTATATCTTCCAAAATTACTTTCGTTTGATCTTCAATTGTTCCGGTTGTCATTGGCTCACCGTTCATCATGGGGATTTGACCAGTCAAAAATACAAAATCGCCAGCTCTAATTGCTTTTGACAATGATAGTGTTCTTCCATTGATGATAAGTGGCCCACCAATTACTTTCTTTTCTTTTCTCATGATTTTAACTCCCAAAAAACCTGTACTTCCAAATAAATATTAAATATTAGAATTGTTATTGAATAGTAACATATTACATTAAAAGTTTAATATCAGATAATATTAAGAATCAAATAATTTACGGGGAAAAAGCATGACAGACGTTAGATCCTATCAAATGTTAATCGATGGTAATTGGGTCAATGCCTCAAATGGTGCTATGTTTGAAAGTATCAATCCGGCAAATGGTCAGGTTTGGAGTAAAGTCCCAGAGGCCACAGAGAGCGATGTGAATGAAGCCGTCAATGCAGCACACAGAGCTTTTACTACTGGGCCTTGGTCAAAGATGACGCCGACAGAACGTGGGAAATGTTTGCGAAAATTAGGTGATTTATTAGCTGAAAAATCTGAGCCGTTGGGTAGGACGGAAAGCGTTGATACAGGAAAGATGTTAAAAGAGACGCGTTGGCAAGCTAAATATATTGCAGAATTTTTTCATTTTTATGCTGGTTGTGCTGATAAAATTAGTGGTGAGACGTTGCCAATCGATAAACCGGATTTATTTGTATTCACAAATCGTGAGCCATTGGGAGTAGTTGCGGCAATTGTTCCATGGAACTCACAATTGTTTTTAGTAGCGGTCAAAGTAGGGCCAGCTTTAGCAGCAGGTAATACAATTGTTCTCAAGGCTTCTGAACATGCTTCTGCAGCAATGTTGGAATTTGGTGAGTTAATAGAAGAAGCAGGTTTTCCACCAGGAGTAGTAAATATTGTTACTGGTCATGGAGAGCCATGTGGGAAAGCGTTGACTAGCCACCCATTGGTTGCACGAATTTCATTTACTGGTGGTCCTAATGCTGCCAGACATGTTTTGTACAATTCGGCGGAAAATTTTGCGGAAGTAAGTCTTGAGTTAGGGGGCAAATCTCCGTTTATAGTATTTGAGGATGCGAATATCGAAAGTGCTGTAAATGGATCAGTTGCTGGAATTTTTGGAGCTGCTGGGCAAAGCTGTGTTGCTGGTTCGAGATTATATCTACATGAAGATATCGCAGATGAGTTTTTAGAGAGAATGATTGAAATCGCAAAAGGTATAAAAATTGGTGATCCACTACTAGAAGAAACTCAAATGGGCCCGCTGTGCACGATTGGTCAGTTGGAAAATATCGAAAAAGAAGTTTCTCATGCTATCGAAGAAGGTGGTCAAGTTCTTCATGGAGGAAAGAGACCAAATAATATGGATGGTCTGTTTTATGAACCTACAATTATCAGTTGTAAGGATCAAAATATGAAGATCGTTGATACTGAGCTTTTTGGCCCAGTTTTAAGTGTTTTGAAATTCAAGACCGAAGAAGAAGTGATTGGTCTTGCGAACGATACTGTCCATGGATTAGCCGCAGGCATTTTTACCAAGGATAGTGCTCGTTCATTACGAATGGCTAAAGCAGTGAGGGCTGGAATAGTTTGGGTCAATACTTATCGTGTTGTTTCACCAATCGCGGAGTTTGGTGGGATCAAAGGGTCTGGTTACGGACGTGAAAGTGGATTTCAAGCCATGCATGACTACACTCGTCCAAAAACAATATGGATGAATACATCGGATGAGCCGTTTGGAAATCCGTTTGTAATGCGTTGAACTAAAAGAGGTAAAATAATGAAGTTTCAATTAGCCGTTAATATGGAAAGAATGGATCCAAGCTGGAACATGAATGAAGTTATGCGTCATACATTAGATATGGTGCAAATGGCTGAAGATGGTGGGTTTAACATTGTTTGGGCAGCTGAACATCACGCTTTAGAAATGACAATAGCGCCTAATCCATTTCAAATATTAACTTGGTGGGCATCAGAAACAGAAAACATCAGACTGGGCACTGCGGTTGCGGCTGCTGCTTATTGGCATCCAATAAATTTGGCAGGAGAGGCTGCTTTTCTTGACTTGATTAGTGGAGGACGTTTGGAGTTTGGGATTGGTTCGGGCGCTTATCAAAGAGAATTTGATCGGATGAAACCAGGCTTGAAGCAATCTGATGCTTGGCAATATATGCAAGAAATACTTCCTGCTGTGCTAGAGTTATGGGCTGGAGATTATGAACATAATGGAAAATTTTGGCAATTTCCCACGTCAACATCAGTCCCCAAACCAATACAAAAGCCTCATCCACCCCTTTGGGTTGCTGCCAGATCTCCAATAACTTTTGATTATGCAATAAAGAATAACTGTAATGTTATGAGTTGGCCCTTAACGCGAGGTTTTTCAGAGGCTGAGCTATATAAACAGCAACTTGATGAAGCAATTCATCAAAATGATAATAAATTTAAACCGATATTCGCGATGATGCGCCATACTGCATTATACGAAACTGAAAATGGAAGAGATAAGGCTATAAAAGCAATTCAAACATGTCTTGGACAATTTGAAAATTTATTTAGAAATTTAGGGGATGTTAGTGACGGCTTTCCTAAGCAAATCCCATTAGATGAATTGCAGGGCCGTAAAGAATATGATGCCGATATGTTGGAAGAAAATCTTATGTTTGGTTCACCTGAAACTGTGATTGAAAAATTAAAAAGATACGAGAAACTTGGGGTAGATGAGTACATTTATTATGCGTCCATGGGTTTGGATATGGAAGCTCAAAAAAAATCAATGGAACTTTTTTGCCAAGAGGTTGTCCCCGAATTTAAATAAATAATTAAGGAGAAAAGTATGCCTGATGGGGTTGAGGTTACACAAAATGGTCGAATTCTTGAAGTAAAGTTAAATAAGCCTAAGGTAAATGCAATTGATATCCCAATGAGCCAGGCATTAGGAGCGGCTTTTGCAGAGTTGCGTGATAATCCAGATTTGTGGGTTGGAATTTTAACTGCGGAAGGAGAAAAAATATTCTCTGCTGGTTGGGATTTGAAGGCTTTGAATTCTGGAGAAGTAGAATTAGATAACTGGTGGGAAACGGCTGATTACGGTGATGGTGGATTTGCGGGTTTAACAGAAAATTGGAATTTAAATAAGCCAGTTATTGCCGCTTTAAATGGGTTAGTAATTGGTGGAGGTTTTGAGTTAGCAATGGGGTGTGATCTTTTAATTGCCGCAGAGCATGTTGAATTTGGTCTGCCAGAAATGCCATTAGGTATGGTCCCAGATGCTGGAGCTCTTCAAAGATTGCCACGAAGAATTCCCCATAATATTGCGATGGAAATGTTTTTATTAGGCCGGCGCATGTCTGCGGAGGAAGCTGCTCATTATGGTTTGGTAAATAAGGTTGTTGCGAAAGAAAAGTTGCTTGATCAAGCGAGAGAGTGGGCAGAGTCAATAGCTTGGTCAGCACCTTTAGCAATGCAGAGTGTAAAGGAAGTGCAACGGGCGATAGAATGCGTGCCGCTTGAAGCCGCTTTTAACAAGATGAGAACAGAGAATTTGCCTGTTTATAGGAAAATGTTAAAGTCTAATGATGCAGCAGAAGGTGTGGCTGCTTTTGTAGAAAAGCGTGAGCCAAACTTTAAAGGTGAATAGAAGTGTTAAAGAACTTGAATGACATAAAGCTGGTGACGAGCATAGGAGCTGGGCCTATTGGAGGTGGATGGGCTGCTCATTTTTTGGCGCGAGGTTTTAAGGTCAATGCTTATCTTCATTCAGAAGGTGAAATAGACATCTTTAATAGTATTGTGCAGACCGCGTGGGTTAGCTTAACGGATCTTGGTTTAGCGAATGGCGCTAGTTTGCAAAATTTACAAATTTTTACGAATTTAGAAGAAAGCTTAGAAGGAACTCACTTTGTGCAAGAAAGTGCCCCAGAGCGTTTAGATATAAAACAGGATTTATATGAAACTTTGGGAGGCATTGTCCCGAATGATGTGGTCATTAGTTCCTCTACTTCTGGATTAACTATGACACAGATTCAGCAAAAATGTGGTACTCCAGAAAGAACCGTCATCGGCCATCCTTTTAATCCTCCTTATCTACTTCCACTGGTGGAAATAGTTGGTGGTGAAAAAACTAATCCTGATGTAGTTTCTTGGACCGCAGATTTTTATAGAATGGCGGGAAAGTCACCTCTTGTTATGAAAAAAGAGATACCAGGTTTTGTCGCAACCAGACTGCAGGAAGCTTTATGGCGAGAGGCTTTGCATATGGTAACAAACGGTGAAGCAACACCAGCAGATATCGATAACGCATTAATAAATGGCCCAGCGCCAAGAATGGCTGTACAAGGACAATGCATGGCATTTCACGTGGCTTGTGGAGAGGGCGGGATGGCCACAAATCTAGATCAGTTTGGTCCCGCTTTGAAATTACCTTGGACAAGATTAAAGGCACCAGAGTTAACTAAAGACTTGAGAGACAAAATGGTTAAAGGTTGTGCAGAAATGGCTGGAGATCAACATTTTGAGAAGATGGCAGAAGACCGTGATAAAAAAATAGTAGCTGTGTTAAATGCAATTAAGTCCAAATGACTTTTTGTTATTAATTGATTGATTAGGAGTTAAATAAATGAATTTTGATGTAGTTGTAAGTTGTGCTGTTACTGGTGCAGGGGATACGACAGGAAAGAATCCTCATGTACCCATCACGCCAAAAGAAGTAGCGGATGCAGCAATAGAAGCGGCTAAGGCTGGTGCTGCGATAGCACATGTTCACGTTCGAGATCCAGAGACTGGTAAAGGCTCTAGAGATCCTAAACTGTTCAAAGAAGTTGTTGATCGAGTGAGAGACAGCAATACGGATGTCGTCATAAATCTTACGGCTGGGATGGGGGGTGATTGGGTCCCTGATCCAGATAACCCTGCAATGCCTGGTGCGGGTACCGATATGATTGGTCCCGAAGAAAGGCTTGCTCACGTAAAAGAGTGTATGCCGGAGATATGTTCTCTTGATTGTGGCACATTAAATTTTGGAAATGGGGATGAGATTTATATTTCAACTCCTCCAATGTTAAGAAAAATGGCGCAACTGACAAAGGAATGGGGCGTAAAACCTGAATTAGAGGTTTTTGAACTGGGTCATATTCGTTTTGCCACGCAGATGATTGCTGAAGGTTTGGTTGCAGATCCCCCCATGTTTCAGATTTGTTTAGGGATTCCTTGGGGAGCGGATCAGAGCGTTGACACAATGAAAACAATGAAAGATCACTTGCCAATTGGTGCGAATTGGGCGGGTTTTGGTATCTCGCGAATGCAAATGCCTATGGCAGCAACTGCAGTTGCTTTAGGCGGAAATGTGCGAGTTGGATTAGAGGATAACATTTATCTGGATAGAGGTGTATTGGCTACAAATGGACAGCTTGTAACACGCGCAGTTGAGATAATTGAAAGAATGGGCGCCCGCGCTCTTTCACCCGCAGAAGCTAGAACAAAATTGAATCTTCGTGGTGCTTAATCAAACAGAATTCGGAGACAAAGCTAACTACTAGAATCAGTAGTTTTATTTAAGGATTGAAGAAAGTAAGAGTGATCATATGGACCATGAAAATGAATTGTTAATTAACACGTTAAAATCCTTCATGGATGCTGAAATATTTCCATATGAAGACGAGGTTGATGCAAAAGGTGAGGTTCCTATTGACTTGGGTCGCCAGATTGAAGCCCGAGCAAAAGATATAGGTCTTTTTGCTGCTAATTTACCAACAGAAATTGGAGGTGGCGGATTAGGTTATCAAGCTATGGCGTTGATGGAAAGAGAATATGGGAAGACTACCCACGCACTACAGTCGTGGATCGCTAGACCTACTGAGATATTATTAGCATGTGAAGGCGATCAAAAAGAGCAATATTTATTGCCTTGCGTGAGAGGAGAAAAGCGAGAGTTATTTGCTTTAACTGAACCTGAGGCTGGGTCAGACGTAATGGGAATGAAGTCTAATGCTGTAAAAGATGGAGACGATTGGATTTTAAATGGTAGCAAGCATTTTATTTCAGGGCCAATAATGCCTGATTTTGCGATTGTTTTTGCGGCTACAGGTGAAGATCAAACCCCCAGAGGCCCAAGAAAAAGAATTACAGCTTTTTTAGTTGATGTCGGCCTTGAAGGATTTGAATGCCGAGAAGGTAATAAATGTGTTAGTTATCGAGGGTACAAGAATTTTCAATTGAGTTTTGATAATGTGAGATTAGGCCCAAACCAGATTCTGGGTGAAGAGGGCCGTGGATTGGAATTATCGGGAAAATGGCTTGGGATGGGAAGAATTTGGGTTGGTGCGACTTGTTGTGGAAAAGCAGAGCGGATAATGAATCTGGCTATAGATTGGGCTGCAAATAGAAAACAATTTGGCAAACCAATAGGGTCTTTTCAAGCAACTGGCTTCAAGCTAGCGGACATGTCAATTGGTTTGCGGGCAGCAGACTTGATGGTGAATGATGCTGTAAGTCGAGCTGAGGTAGGAGCTATGCAGGATGCGGATGCTGCTATGGTAAAGGTATTCTGCTCGGAAATGTTAAATAAGGTTGCTGATGATACGGTGCAAATTTATGGTGGAATGGGTTTAATGGAAGAATTACCGATCCAACGTTTATGGCGAGATAGCAGATTAGAAAGAATATGGGATGGGACTTCTGAGATTCAGCGACACATCATAACGAGGTCAATTCTGCGGCCTTTGGGAGCATGACGCCGGCACAAAAAGTAAACTTTGAAAGGTTGATTAAACCAAAGCATATTGCCTTTGTTGGTGGGGTTGATGCGGAGATAGCAATAGGGGAAGCCAAAAGAGCTGGCTTTAAGGGTTTTATTTGGCCAGTTAACCCTCGGCGAGACCAATTAGGCGGACATAAATGTTTCCAGACTTTAGAAGATCTCCCTTCTCCTCCGGACGCAGTTTATTTAGCGATTCCTAGAGATCATGCTTTAAACGCAGTAAAAGATTTGGCTAAGTTGGGTGCTGGAGGAATTGTTTGTTACACTGCTGGGTTTGGGGAAGCAGATCCTGAGGGTCAAGAAGTTGAAAACTTACTTGCAGAATATGCTGGTGATATGGCTCTTATAGGTCCAAATTGCTATGGCATAATCAATTACGTTGATAAGGTGGCTCTTTGGCCATTTGCTCATGGCGGTAGCTGCCCAGGATATGGTGCTGCAATTATTACGCAAAGTGGAATGTTTTCTTCAGATATCACGATGAGTCAAAGATCTTTACCTTTAAGTTACATGGTTTCAGCGGGAAATCAGACAGTCATGGGTTTGGCAGATTTTATCGATATCTTATGTGAAAAACCTGAAGTCAGGGCAATTGGTTTGCATATTGAGGGGTTAAGTGATGTTTCTTTGTTTGAGAAAGCGGCATTAAAAGCTCTGGAATTAAATAAACCAGTGGTTGCATTAAAAACTGGAATATCAAAAATTGGATCAACATTAACATTAAGTCATACGGGATCTTTATCAGGGTCCAAAGAGTTGTATGAAGCGTTGTTCAAGCGAACAGGCGTGATCAGTGTGAATAATCCGTCTCAATTTTTAGAAACTTTAAAATATTTATGTGTATCGGGGTGCCCTAAACAGGAAAATATAATTGGATTTACCTGTTCTGGAGGTGGAGCAACAATGTTGGCGGATAAAGCAGAAGACATTGGTTTGAAATTTCCAAATTTTAATAAGGAGAAATCAGATAAGCTTGTTGGATTATTGCCTGAAATAGCAACCTTATCTAATCCGTTGGATTATACGACTCCTATTTGGGGGCAGCCAGAAAAGACAAGACCAGTCTTTCAAGAGGCGATGAATCAAGTGCTAGCTCAATCAGCAATCTTGGTGCAGGATTATCCTGCTAAAGGTTTGGATGAATCTCTCGTGTATTATAGAAATGATGCTTTGGCTTTTGCTGAAGCGGCAGCCGATAATAATCTTCCAGCAGCAATATGTTCGACTATTCCCGAAAATTTTGATGCAGAAACCAGAGACTTGCTTGTCTCGTTAGGTGTATCTCCGATGCAAGGTATTCATGAAGCGCTAAACGCAATCAGCCATGCTGCGACATGGAACAAGAATAGAGTGCATATATTAGGGACAAAGCTGGACAGTGTCTTTGAGGTTGTTGCAAATTTAGATCGGCTTAGCGTTCTAGATGAATATAAAAGTAAAGCTCTCTTAAAAAAGAATGGGTTCAATGTTCCAAAAGGCAAGTTGTGCTTAGACAAGGTGACTTCAAATGATCTTGTAAGCCTTAATTTTCCCATTGCTTTAAAGATGGTTAGTTCGAAAATTTTGCATAAAACGGAACTTAATGCGGTTGTTCTAAATATCGAAAGTGATTTTGAATTGGGAGCGGCAGTTAAAAATATGCGTTCCTTGGTTTCAAAAAAGGCTCCAAATTTGGTTTCCAATAGATACCTTATCGAGGAGATGGCAAATGCTCCACTTGCTGAATTGATTGTTGGTATTCGATCTGACTCTCAATTTGGGCTTTCATTAACGATTGGAAGTGGCGGCATTTTAGTTGATTTCCAACCCATTCTGGTGAAATCAGAGAGGCTATTAAGAATCTTAAAGTCTTTAAGTTGTTGGATGGATTCAGAGGAAAGCCTAAAGTTAAATTAGATGTTGTTGTAGATGCCATAATGAAACTTGTTATCTTTGCCGAAGAAAATATTAACTTAATATCTGAAATCGAAATCAATCCGATGTTTGTTTATAAAGACTCTGTCCAGATGGTAGACGCCCTGATTTATGCTTTTGATACATATGATGCTTGAAAGTTCGTAAATTTAAGAAAATAGTAGCCATTGACTTAATAATATAAGGAGAACTAGCCTTAATTTAATTTTTAGATGGAGTGATAAGATGTCAGAACTTTGGAAATTACCCGGATATGAGATTTCTGAATTAGTAAGATCAAAACAAATTTCTGCTGTTGAGGTTACAAAAGCACATCTTGACCGTTTGAAGGAAGTAAATCCGAAACTCAATGCTGTTGTTCAGGAAATGCCTGACGAGGCAATTGAAGATGCAAAGGAAATTGATAGGAAGATTGAGATTGGGAAGGATCCAGGTATTTTATGTGGTGTTCCATTAACGATTAAAGTTCTTGCGGATCAAAAAGGCTTTGCCACAACTAATGGTTTAAAAATTCAAAAAGACCTTATTGCAACAACCGATAGTCCCATTGTTTCAAACGTAAAGAAGGCTGGCGCAGTTGTGATTGGTCGAACGAACACTCCCGCTTTTTCACTGAGGTGGTTTACAAATAATGACCTCCATGGCCAAACTTTGAATCCACATGACAAAAATATAACACCTGGTGGTTCGTCAGGCGGTGCTTCTTCGGCAGTTGCAAGCGGTATTTGCCCAATAGCACACGGTACTGATATTGGTGGATCGATTAGATACCCCGCGTACGCTTGTGGATTGCATGGCTTGCGGCCTACTTTCGGACGCATTCCAGCTTTTAATGCCTCTGGAGGTGAAAGACACATTGGTGGTCAGATAATGGCCGTAGGAGGGCCGATTTCTAGAACAATGAAAGATATTCAAGTTTCTTTTGAGGCCATGGCCGCAAGTGATAATAGGGATCCATGGTATGTTCCCATACCATTTGCAGGTCCAAAGTTTGAAAAAAGAGCTGCATTTTCAACAAATCCTGATGGAATGCCAGTCTGTGATGAAGTTGTTAAAGCTATAAAGGAGTCCGCAAAAATTCTTTCCAATAATGGCTGGCAAGTTGAAGAAGTAGAATGTCCACCAATGCAAGATGCTGCAGACGTTAACGCTAAGTTGTGGATGGCCGAAACGCGATATGCTGCAAAAGGAATGATTGATAAGGAAGATGAAGCTGATTCAAAATTTGTTTTTGAGCAAATGACAAAAAGATCACCAGAGATTGACATGGGGGGGTTATTAGATGCTCTTCAAAAGAGAGCAACTTTGTTAAGAGAATGGCAATTGTTTTTGTCTAAATATCCAGTTTTTATAACACCTGTTTCAGGCCAGTTACCATTTTCTCAGCAACTTGATGTTAAATCTGAAAGTGATTTTGAAAATATTATGAGGGCACAGCTTACTCAATTGGCGATACCAGCACTCGGTTTACCAGCATTATCAGTGTTTACTGGTTTTTCAGACTCCAGCCCTGTTGGTGTGCAATTGATTAGTGCTAGATTTCGGGAGGATATATTGATAGCTGCTGGAACTGACATTGAAAGGTCAGGAAAACAGCCAAAGTGTGTTGATCCGAACTGGTAATTTTTATTATTTATAATCTGTTAATTGGTACTTTTAAGTAATGCTTGCCATCGTCTTCGGCAGGGGGTAACTCGCCCGCGCGCATGTTAACTTGAATAGATGGAATAATTAGCTTGGGCATTGAAAGTTGTGCATCTCTAGTTGTTCTAAAGTCTATGAATTCACTTTCAGATTTTCCACCACCCACATGAATATTTAGTTCTTTTTGTTTTGCTACAGTTGTTTCCCAGCAAAATTCATCTCTTCCTGGCGCTTTGTAATCATGACATAAAAATAATCTGGTATCAGCTGGAAGGGAAAGTATTTTTTGAATAGAATCATATAAATCTTTTGCTGATCCTCCTGGAAAATCTGCTCGGGCTGTTCCAAAGTCAGGCATGAATAAAGTGTCGCCAATAAACGCGGCATCGCTCAATACGTAAGTCACACATGCGGGTGTATGGCCAGGCGTATGCATTACACGGACATTTAGATTGCCAATTTTGAACTCATCCCCATCTGTAAACAGCCTATCAAATTGGCTACCATCCATTTGAAATTCAGTGCCTGCATTAAAAATTTTACCAAAGACTTTTTGAACAGATTCAATGTTTGCACCTATTGCGATTTT
>Ga0315316_10002660_pt1 | contig 12879 bp, 10 predicted proteins | sample M160m3416metaG_FD_203702 | JGI IMG/M metagenome (GOLD analysis project Ga0315316, IMG submission 203702) | Ammonia-oxidizing marine archaeal communities from Monterey Bay, California, United States - M1 60m 3416 | ecosystem: Environmental > Aquatic > Marine > Intertidal zone | place: USA...
AAAGATATATCATTATTATAAATTTTACGGGACTGGTTATATATATGTTGGAAATGTTTTTTTAACAATTAATAATAATAAATTATTATTAACTCACAACACATTAAAGAAACTATTTCCGAATAGATATTGATAAAATCGATTTTAATTTTTACTATATTTATTTTATCAGGTAACAAGACTATAAATTTTACGGGACTGGTTATATATATGTTGGAAATGTTTTTTTAACAATTAATAATAATAAATTATTATTAAATGGCAAGACATTAAAGAAACTATTTCCGAATAGATATTGATAAAATCGATTTTAATTTTTATTAAATTATATTATATTTATTTTTTTCATATACTTCGCATGAAATTCTTACTTTTTACATTTTTATATTATTTATAATAATATCCGGATTTAGTTTAAAAATACTTCATTATATATTTGTATATAATTATATTTAAAAACATTATGAATGAAGATAAAATTATAGTTTATGCTGATATTGTCGGGGATTTACTTCATTATGGACATGTAAAATTATTTGAAAATTGTAAAAAGATGGGAACTCACCTAATTGTAGGTGTATGTAGTGATGAATTAGTAGAATCATATAAAAGAAAACCTATATTAAATATGGATGAAAGAACAAATATGATTTCTTCTATTAAATTTGTTGATGGTATTATTAAAAATCCACCTTGTCCTATTACTAAAGAATTTATTCAAAAACATAATATTGATCTTGTAGTACATGCTGATGATATGTCACAAGAAAGTTTAAATCATTGGTATAAAGCACCAATGGAATTAGGTAAATTTAAAACTGTTAGTTATACTAAAGGGATTTCTACATCTGAAATTCTTAATAGAATCAAAACTAGAATTCAAAATGGAACTCTTTAATTATTTCCATTTTCTAGTTCGTCTTCTATTTCAATATGAAAAGGAGCATCAAGAGTTTCCCCTGTAGTATTAGTAATATTATAATTACTAAGCATTGTTAATTTAATGTCTACGTCTTTTTTATATAAATAAGTAAAATACATAAAAGTTGCTGTAGCTACAGCAAAACATAGATTTGTTATTTGATGTTGAGATGGCATATATTTGTCTTATATTTATAAATATTTAAATTTTTATTTATTATTTAAACAAATATCAATAAAATTAAATATTATTATATTTGTTTTTAATAATCCTTCTGGATGAAATTGACACCCATATCTTTTTAACTTTATATTTTCAATTCCTTGAATTATACCATTACTTGATTTTGCAATTACCTTAAATTTTGGAGGAACTTCCCTTACTTTATCTTTATGAGACTGATAAGCAATAAACTCTCTACCTAAATATTTAAATAATTTAGATTTTTTTTTTGTATATATCACAACTTTTCCTGTATCTTCTCTCTTCATTGAAATTATTTTACCACCATAACTAGCAGCCATAACTTGAAAACCAAAACATATTCCTAATATTGGAATATCTTTTAACTGAGTCAACATCGCAATATTTTTATTTATTGAATCAATTTCTAAAGCTTCACTTAAACATAATGGCCCACCACTTAAAATTATACCAAAAATATTCTCTAAATCATAACGTAATATATTATATAAATCAACTCTTTCAGAAAGAATCTTATACTTAACACCTTTATCTTCTAAACATTTGATCAATTTCGGAGTCATAAATGCCTTTTTCAAATTTTTTGTATTATCTACTATTAAAATGAATTTATCGATCATTATATATTTATTAGATTTTAAAATCGAATTAACACAAACTTATTTAACTTATATATAGAAAATATATGCCTACTATTTACGGCATTAATATGGCTTATACTTATGGAACATCTGAATATAATGAACTTATGCATGATGCTGATATGCTTCCTGATTTGGATGAATACAAGGAAATGATGTTTGATGAAACTATGCAACGAATTAATCAATATGATGAAACACAAGGAAATTGTGAACTATTTGATTATTATATAGCAATTCAAGACCATATTTTTTTTGACGATGACTTAGGCTTTATCTCTAATTCGGAACAAATTAATACTCTTGTTATGAGTATTTTCGAACATTTTGATTGTCTTAAGGATGATGAAATTATTCATATTCTTATAGAATATGAAGAATATGGGGTACCACTTCATAAAATAGTTGATAATGAAGAAGATAATAATAATATTATTATTCTATTTCTGAATGAAAAGAAATATCATATCGTTCATCAACTTTTGACACTACCATCACTTGCTAAACAATTTGATACAATTAGAAAAGAACTTAATAGCGATGAACAAAGTATTAACTCTCTACTTAAAGAATGGAAAACTGAAATGTCACTTGCTATTGCCAAATATACTAATTATCAAAATGCTGATATAGTTAATATGATAATTGAAGGTGCTTATGATGATATTTTTGAAAAAATTTATACATTTTAAAATTAAATTATAAAACCAGTCCCGAATATTATTAATTTAAATAAATAAATTTACCGATTATCCAAATAAGACCAAATCACATGTGGTAAATGAATTTGCTTCATTTCATCAATTAACAGAGCACTTAGTTCATAAGTATCTTGAATATGAAAATAATTGATAATATGTTCATTAAACAGAGTTACACCTAATTCACCCAAACTGGGAATACCAAGATTTGGGACAAGATATCGATGAAGATATCCAGTTGATTTAGAAATCCAATCAACTATTGCTTTATATTTCAATTTTTCCTTATCATAACCAATTCTACCATTAACAGAAATATGAGTTTTGAGTTTCATTACATTCTTATGAATAATATCAGCACAAGTTGTATAACACCATTCTGAGAAATCAGAATCACGATTCTTAGCCGATAATTCAAAAGTTAGATTATAAATACCCATAACAAGTGGTTTAGATGTCATAATATTATCACATTGATAAAGAATACTCTTAATAAAAGCAACTTTTAAAAATTCTGGATTTTCTCTATTTTTATACATATCTCCCCAATTAATCTTAACATTTTTTGGCTCGTTATATGCTAATGCTTCATCTAGACGAGGATAAAATTCAAGTACTTTATATTTGAAAGCATTTTCAATTAAACCATATCTTTCAATAATATTTTTCATTTCTTTTGAAGTTCGTTTTACTTTAATAAGATCCTCGAGAGACATAAAAGACAATGTATGCGATATTGTATCGTAAGATATATGTCGAAACATATTTAGTTTATCTTTTTTCTATAAATTCTTTATAAGTTGATTAAAAGTTGATTAAAAATTAAATAATCAATTAATAGTTTTTAAATAAACGATAATATATTCGATTTTAATATTTTTTTTTTATTTTTTTTTTATTATTAAATGGGACTTATTATTAAACTATTTAAAATACATGCCAATCAGCAGGATCAATAGAACCCCACGAATCTTCTTCTTCCTCTTCCTCCATATGTTTATTAATTCTCTCAAGTAATATCATTTCAAAATCATAATACTCTCTATTAACATGTTTATCAAATCTATACCTCATTTCAACATTTAATTCAAAATCAGCAGGATAGATTTTATTCTTATAAAGATAACTATTCTTAAAGTTTAACCATTTATCCATATTTAAATTCCCATCTTCATTCATATCTAGATATTTGTAATAGTTATTTTTAATATACTTTTTCAGATAATTTGATACATTATCGTATTTTTCCCATAATATTAATCCTTTGGTATAATTTATAATTACTTTATTAATCTCTTTTACATTTGTTAACATATTTATATTTTGATTAACTCATTTATAAATCAATTTTAAAATCGATTATAACCAAATTTAATCAATTATTATTAAAATTTATATAAAAACTATGGATTTAGCAAAAGGACGAAAATTACTTTTGAAACGTATTGCTCCAGAAGAAGCATTAACAATTAATGTTTTAAATGAGGATGAAGTTATGTTGCTTTTATCAGAAGTTTATCAAAATCGTATTTCGGGTTCTGAAATACAATTTTATAAAATTCAACGATTAAAACCAATTTTTCCTAAAAAGAAAAAGAAAAAGGACAAAACTGACAAAAAATTGAAAAATGAAGTAGCATGTTTAAGAAATGAATTACAAAATATTAAAAATTTACTTAAATCACACGTTAAACAACCTACACAAGTTAAACAACCTGAACTGTCTTACAAAAATCAATCAATTGAAGACCTTCGTAAAGCTAAACTCAGAGATATTTTAATCGAAAATATTGATAAATATCAAGATACGGAAATTACTTTTATGTTATCAAGTATTTATAATAAAAAACTTACAGAACATGATAAACATATATTAAAACTATAATAAACATTTCTAAAAACGGAATAAAATGGTAGGGTAATAATAGTGATTGATTATTACGAGATTTATTTAAAATTATAATTTACGGGACTTATTTTACACATTTTTTATTTATTTTTACAATTTCTGCTAAACCAGTTTTTAATCTTTTTCTAGAATATTTATATCCTTTCTTAATCTATCTACATTTCCTCCAGTATAGATAGTAGATATTAATTTCAATTTTATTTTTCATAGAAATGACGAATATCAGTCATAATAAAATAATTTATATAAAAATATTATATTATTATAAGGGTATAAATCAAATGTCTTTCTCAATCAATGATACTGTAGAAACAGTGGATAAAAAACAAGGAACAGTTATTAGAACTAGATGTCTAGGTTTAAGTAAATCATTTATTGTTAATATTAACGGACAAACTCATGCTTATCTTGGAGATAATCAATCTAAACTTCGTATCAAAAAAACATATCAAAATAAAGTAGCATATTTCTTTGATGGTCCAATCAGTATGTGGGGATTAAATTTAACAAATCATTATAATGTATCTGACCGCTTAAAAACATTATTAACAACAGAACATAACTTTACTGATACTAAAACTGTTAGATCTAACCCAACTCCTTCGCTGGATGAATTTATTACTAAAATGCAACAACAAAATACATTAGGTATTTTATCATATTGTGGACATGGAACTCAAAGTTCTTCTGGTTCAGAAAGTGATGGAACACAAGAAAGTTGGTTTGGAATTGGGGATACAACCTTTACTAGTAAAATTAATTCTATTCATCCAACTAGTTTACTTATATTAATTGTTGATGCTTGTTTTAGTGATGGAATTATTAATCAAGACCAAATTACAAATCCTGTTAATTATATTTATTATTCCGCTGCAAGACAAGATGGTCCAGATGATACTAGAAGTGCATTATACACTGGTGATGGTGGATGGTTAACTTATAATTTCATTGATTTCTTAGAAAATAGAACAAAAACTACACATATTTCTTATAATGAAATTTTAAATCAATTAACAAGTAATCCATCCAGATATTATAATGATGGTGGAAACAATTTACATTGGCCTAAAATTATTACTTCTAATCAAAATATACTTGATGATTTTTTTTTAAACTAATTTTTACAATCACAAAATTTTTATATAAAATTATATATTATATAATTATATAAACATTATGGATTTTGGATTAAATAAAGGTTTATGTAATAAAATAACCGAAGAAGATTGTTGGACAGTTATTAGAAAATACTTTGAAACAAAAGGATTTATTAGTCACCACTTAAAATCATATAATAAATTTGTTAATAGTGATATTCAAAATATTATTCATTCAATAAAACCAATTATAATTCTTGGAAATCAATATGCTTCCAAACATGATGATGATAAAAGAAAGAAAAAAATAGTTTTAACATTTGGTGAAATATCATTTGACAGTCAATACATTAAAGAAAATGATGGTTCTATTACTAAAATTACACCAGATATTTGTAGATTAAGAGATTTAACATATCAAACTTCTATTTATGTGAATATGATGAGAACAATATCTGAAATTAATATTACTAACAGTAATGAACGAATAATTAAAAAAGATAGTGAAAAAGTATTAATTGGAAAATTACCAATTATGTTAAAAAGTGTTCTTTGTATCTTACAAAATTTATCCAAAAATGAATTAAAACAAAAAAATGAATGTATATATGACCACGGTGGTTATTTTATTATAAATGGAGCAGAAAAAGTATTAATTTCTTCAGAAAACGTTGCTAAAAATCGATGGATTTGTAATGAAGATGCTGATAAAAATCTTAGAATGTTCTCTTTATTTGATATTCCTAGTGCTTATGGAACATATCCTATGGCATTTAAAATAAAATATCAACAACCTAACTCTGATTCACCTATTTATCCTAATAAAGTATTCAGAGTTTCCATAAAAAAGGGTATTAATATTCCTCTTTTTATATTATTTAAAGCATTAGGTATTACTAATCATGAAGAAATATTGGAATATATTCTATATGATGAAAATGATACTGAAATGAAAGATCTATTAAATTTTAGTTTATCTGAAACAGAATATCTTACTACACAAGAAATTGCTTTACATTATATTGGAAAAAGAATTTCTCCAACCAATTTTCAACAAAATCAAATTATTGAAAACGCAAAAACTCATATTAATCAAATATTATTCCCTAATTTACCTGGAAAATATAATAGCAAAAATAAACTTTTTACTCTTGGATATATGATAATCATAGCATGTATGACTATTTTAAAAAGAAAAAATGTTAATGATAAAGATAATTTTATTAATAAAAGAACCACTGTAACTGGTATATATATTAAAGATTTATTTGATAGAATTTTTAGAAGATTTATTATAAATATTAAAATGGATATTAAAAATAAATTTGTTCTTCAAGGACAAGATAATTTCCTTCTCAGTTCTTTAACTAATAATGGTGAATATATTACTGAAAATTTAAATTACTCATTTTCAACCGGTAATTGGGGAATTAAAGGAGAAGAAAGTTTTGAGGCTGGTATCTCCCAAAAATATGATAGACTTAATTATTTATCCGCATTATCTATTTTGAGAAGATCCTCAAATAATACGATTGATCCTAATTTAAAAAAACCTGAACCTAGATGGTTTGAAGCAAGTCAATGGGGTATGTTCTGTGCTACTGAAACTCCTGAAGGTGCTAAATCTGGATTAACTAAAAATCTTGCTCTAATGTGTGAAATTTCAAGCGACTCTGATATCAGAACTATTTATAAATTACTTGATAATTCCAATTTAGTTAGTCCTTTAGAAAGTCTTTCAGTTAGATTAAAAAATAGTTATACTAAAGTTAGAATTAATACTGGATGGTATTTTATCACAAAGGCACCTCGCGCATTACAACTATTTCTTTATAATATGAAAAAGAAAGGTATCTTAAATGAAGATGTAACTATTGATTACAGATTTAGTATTGATTGTATTAATATTCGTTGCGATCATGGAAGAGTTATAAGACCATTATTTACTATCGATCCTAAAACCGGATTACTTAATATTACCAAAAATGAAATTTTATTACTCAAAAATAATATGATTGATTGGAATTATTTAATATCTAAAAATATGGTTGAATATGTTGATGTTGAATTAGAAAGTAAATTAGTAATTGCTATGAATTTATCTGATTTACTTAAAAAACCTCTTAGTGCTTCGGACTCTAAAAAAAATCCTTCTTTCATGCCAAGACACAAATATTATACCCATTGTGAAATTAGCCCTGCTATGATTTTAGGTGTATGTGGCTCAATTATTCCATTTGCTAATAGAAATGATGGACCACGTAATGTATTCGAATGTGCTATGGCTAAACAAGCATTAGGTATTAATGCAACTTCTATTAATCAACGTTTTGATGGAACTTCTGTATCATTATATTATCCACAACAACCATTAGCACAAACTAAAGCACTTAAATTATATAATTTTGATAAAATACCAGCTGGACAAAATCTAATTGTTGCTATTGCTTGTTATACTGGTTATAATCAAGAAGATTCACTTATATTAAATCAATCTTCTATTGATAGAGGTCTTTTTAGAACAACTTATACTCATTCATACTCCATTGAAGAAGAATATAATGAAAATATTGAAAAACCAAGTTTTATTAATTGTATTAATTGCTCTAAAAATTCATATGAAAAACTTGATAATGATGGATTATTAAATCTTGGAGAAAGAGTTACTGGAGCAGATATTATTGTTGGAAAAACAAGTAATATCCCAATTAACGAAATTGATGAAAATAATTTATTAAAAAATAAAAGTGATATCAGTGTTAAAACTAAAAATGATAAATATGGAATTATTGATGATGTTATTCTTACTTCTAATCAAAATAATAATAAATCTGTTAAAGTTAGAGTTAGAACCGAAAGAATTATTCAAATTGGAGATAAATTCGCATCTAGACACGGACAAAAAGGTACTTGTGGTATTACTTATCGCCAAGAAGATATGCCTTTCACGAAAGATGGTCTTGTTCCAGATCTTATATTAAATCCACACGCTATTCCATCAAGAATGACAGTTGGTCATTTACTTGAATCTTTACTCGGAAAAATTGGATGCTTTAAAGGAACTACAATTGATGCTACTATCTTTAACAAAATTAAAGTCGAAAATGTTGGTGAAATACTTGAAGAATTAGGATTTGAAAAATACGGAAATGAAACCTTATATAATGGACAAACTGGAGAAAAATTACAAACTCAATTATTCTTTTGCCCAACTTTCTATCAAAGACTTAAACATATGGTTGATGATAAAGTTCAAAGCAGAACTCCAGAATCTGGACCTGTTATGAAATTAACCAAACAACCTGTTAAAGGCAGAAGCAAAGGAGGTGGAATCCGTTTTGGAGAGATGGAACGTGATTGTATATTGTCTCACGGAGCAATGGGAGTTATTAATGAAAGAACATTAGACAGTTCGGATGGTATTGAATTACATGTATGCCCAATATGTGGATTAATTCCACAAAGACTTGATAATGGTAAATACTATTGTAAAGTATGTGATAATCGCGAAATGGCAATTTTAAAAGTTCCTTATTCCGCCAAGACATTAATACAAGAATTAATGTCTACCAATGTACATATGAAATTTATGTTAAGTAAAAAATAAACCAGTCCCCCTTTATTTATATTATTAATATAATATAAGCATTATTTATTCAGCAATATAAGCAGAATATGAATCATCTGAACATTTTTTCAGAACATCCTTATTCTTGATTGCTACCTTGACTTTAGCCCAACGACGCATCATCGGCATTCGAGCCCTTTCCTGCTTCTTTTTCTCCATTTTCTTCATCCCAATTTTCCAGTCACCCTTAAAAGAAAGATCAATTGAACGTTGAGCATAATGTAAATTCTTTACCATTTCTGGAATTCGCGGATCATTCAACATATCAATATACTTTTTACGCTGAACATCACTCATCTTCGCAAATAAAGCAAAATCAAATGAATTGATTGATGCTTTACAATACTTATTGTTAATATCAAGATATTTACGCCACTGGACATCAAGATTGATGGCAAGTTGCGAAATAGAAACTCGTTGTGAATCCATTAAAATCTTTTTCAATATAATTTTTAAATATGAAGAAATTTGTAGTTACTAACTCGTTATATTTTCAATTTTAATATTAGTTTAAATCCACTGTGGTCTAAATCTTTCCCATCTCCAATTACTAGGAAGTCTTCTACCTCTTCTTACATATCCAGATTGATCCATCCAACCATTTGAATGAGCACGAAGATATGTATTCACCTCTACCAACTGGTTCTACCCAGAAACGTTCCCATTGCCATCCCATTGGGAATGAATTCCAATGTGGTCTTCTACCAGATTGATCAATTGTTCTTCTATTATTTCTTGCTCTAAGATATCTTTTATGTCTTCCAAATAATGCTATACAATTATGTCCATAACGAGGTAATCGTTTTATATAGAATATTTCCCAAGTACCTGCTCCTCCTTGTTTAACATGTCTTCCATTACTATGCATTTGGACATAATTTCCTCTCCAAGTTCTTAATCTTAATCTTCTACCATTTCTCCAATGTCTCATTAATCTTATCCTTCTTCTATGTCTATACCAATTTCTTTGTAAATTGATAGCATATCTCCAATAACGATGCCAAACACTATGAACTGGATTCCAAACTCTATTAAATATATGATTTACACCACGACCATCCCATTGACGAGGCATATGATATCTAGCCCAGTTATATTTACTTACCATATGTCTTAAAAATTTATTGTAATGATGTCTTGAGCCACCTCTTCGTAATCGTCTTGCTAAACTATTATACCATCTTTGTCTGTTATGTAAATGTCTTCTATTAACATTTACTCTATTGTTTTTATAATTTATTCTTCTACGTTTTAAATGATTAGCATGATTCCAATGTTTCCTCCAATTATTATGAACTGGACTCCAAACTCTTCTAAAAATATGATGAACACGATTTGCATCATATTGTCTTCTCATATGATATTTCGCCCAATTAAATTTATTATTTGCCCAATTCAGAAACCTTTGATAATATGCTCTAATATGACGACCAAAACGAGTTCGTAAACTAACATACCATCTATATCTATTATTCAAATGATTAGTATAAACATTTACAGAATTATTTCTAGCATTTATTCTCTTTCTTCTTGCAGCTTCTTTTGCTAATCTAATCTTTCTAGCAAGTTCCGCGGCTTTTCTTCTTGCTTCTTCTACCTTTCGTCTTCTCTCTGCTTCACGCCTTCTTCTTTCTGCCTCAATTTTTTTTCTTCTTGCTTTTTCTGCTGCTATTTTCGCTAATCTTTCTCTTCTCTTTCTTTCTCTTTCTGCTTTTTTTCTTGCTACTTCCGCTTTTACTCTAGCAATTCTTGCAGCTTCTGCTCTTTCTCTTGCAATTCTTGCTCTTCTTGCTGCTTCTATCGCTCGTTTTCTTGCTTCTTCTGCTTTTCTTCTAGATTCAGCATCTGCTTTCGCTTTTGCTATTCTTGCTAATTCTTTTGCTTTACGAATTGCTTCTTTTCTTGCCTTTTCTGCAGCTATTCTTCTTTTTCTTTCTCTTTCCGCTTTCTTTCTTGCTATTTCTGCCTTTCTTTTTCTTTCTGCCTCTACCTTTTCTGCTGCAATTTTTTTTTGTCTCGCTATTTCTGCTAATCTTGCTCTTCTTTTGGCTTCTCTAATTACTGCTTTTCTTTTTTCTTCTGCTTTCTTTCTTGCAATTTCTGCTAAGCGTTTTCTTCTTGCTTCTGCTAATTTTCTTTGTTTTTCTAATTCTGCTAATTTTCTTTGTCTTTCTAATTCCATTTGTTTCTTTAATTCTTCTGCTCTTCTTTTTGCTGCGTCTGCCCTTGCTTTTGCTTCTGCTTCTGCTTTCTTTCTTGCTACTTCTTTTGCTTTTCTAATTTTTTCTAATCTCGCTTTTTCCGCCGCTCTCTTTTTTACTAATGCTGCTGCTTTTTCTGCAGCGATTTTTACTTTTCTTGCCACTTCTTCTGCTTTCTTTTTAGCAGTTTCGTCTTTTAATTGACTTGCTAATTTTTCTAATTCTTTTAATCTCCGGTCAAGTTCTTTCTTTTTTAATTCAGCCCTTTGAATTGCTCGGGTTTTTGCTTCTGCTCTTAATTTAGCCCATTTTTCTGATCTTTTTTTAGCCGCAGCAACTCTTTGGGCTTGGAAGTTTTCTCTTTGAGATGATTTAATTTGAATAAGTCGGGTAATTTTAAGAACTTCGGCATTTCTAGCAATAACACGCTTTCTTAATTGTAATATATAAATACGATATCTGTTTGTTTTATTATTTAAGAGTTTAAGTCGTAATACAATTCTTTTATAATTTCTATTCTTTTTTCTAAATACCTTATTTGCATGATATCTTTCTTTATTAGCATCATTTCTTATCTTAATTCGTCTATTAAGTTCTTGATATAATTGTTTTAAAGTAACTCTTTGTTTATTAATATTAGAAACTGATATAACATATGCTAAAACTGTTTTATTATTCTTCTTTTTATCTGTTATTTCCTTGGCAACCTTTGCTTTTTTAATTGCTTCTCTAACTTTACTTTTTTGTACTCTATATTCCTTAAGGGCAACTTTTGTATTTTTAATTTCCCTCTTGGCAACTGTTGTTTTTTCTTTTATAATCTTTTGTGCTGCTTGTTTCTTTCTTTTTAATTCATTTAATTTTACTGTTTTTAATTTACGAATATCATTAATGTTCTTTCTTACAGCACTTTTTTGATTTAAAGATTTATTAGCATTTGCTAAATATTCTTTTACTTTGTCTTTTTTATATTTTAATAATTTATCTAATTTTATTCTATTAGTTAATAAGTCTTTTCTTAAAGCAAATGTTTTTGTTCTTGATTCTTTTAATTTTTTTATTATTTCTTCTCTATTTATAATTGCTTTTTTAACATTAGAATCTCGTTTAATAGAAATTTCTTTAAATTTTTCTAGTTTTTTATCAATCTTTTTTCCAAATATTTGAATTTTATTTAATCTTCTTTGTAATTTTTTTACTTTAGAAACATTATCTTTAGAAACTTTTATCATTCCTTCTACTGCTTGAATCTTTGAAACAATTATTTTTTTTCTATGAACTAATTTATTTACTCCTCTATTTATTTTAAATAATAGAATACGAACTCTTCTTTCATTTCTTTTTGCTTTAAAAGTTTTGTGGATCATTTTTCTAAATTGAGTTTCCTGTTTTTTTAATTGTTCCTCTTGGTTCTTTACAACAGCAATAATTTCTTTTCTTCGAACATCAATTTTACCTCTTTCTTCTTTAACTTTATTTTCATATGCTTTAATTTTATTCTTTTCTGCTATTATTTTCAATTTAGCAACATCTTTTAATTTTTTTCTAATTTCTTGTGCTGTTTTTCTTTCTGCAG
>Ga0315316_10002661_pt1 | contig 12877 bp, 10 predicted proteins | sample M160m3416metaG_FD_203702 | JGI IMG/M metagenome (GOLD analysis project Ga0315316, IMG submission 203702) | Ammonia-oxidizing marine archaeal communities from Monterey Bay, California, United States - M1 60m 3416 | ecosystem: Environmental > Aquatic > Marine > Intertidal zone | place: USA...
TCAACAATGGTACCAATACTGGCGTGATCGGCGCATGAAGTGGTATACAGATCTAGGGCTTTCTGATGAACGCCTGATCCTTCGTGAACATGACGAAGATGAACTCAGCCACTATTCAACCGGAACGGCGGATATTGAATATCAATTCCCGTTCCTTCCGGAAGGAGAGTACGGGGAGTTAGAAGGCATCGCTCACCGAGGTGACTTCGACCTTAGGAGTCATATGGAAGGAAAATTAGATCCCAACACAAATCCACTCGAAGTGGAACTCAACGAGCAGGGCAAGCCAAAACACCGTGGATCAGGGAAAGATTTAAATTACCGCGACGATTTAAGTGGTGAACGATACACACCCCATGTTATCGAGCCGTCTGCAGGAGCCGACCGAGCAACACTTGCATTTCTCTGTGAAGCCTATACGGAAGACGAGCAACCAGATGAGAAAGGCAAGATGCAAAAACGAGTGGTGATGAAATTCCATCCACGCATTGCTCCCATCAAAGCCGCAGTCTTCCCGCTGGTTAAGAAAGATGGCATGCCCGAAATAGCCAAGAGGATTTATGCCGATCTCAAACCGTTCTTCAATGTCTTCTACGACGAGAAAGGAGCGGTGGGACGACGTTATCGGCGGCAGGATGAAGCTGGCACGCCTTACTGTATCACCGTCGACGGTCAGACCATCGAAGATGGTACTGTGACCATACGCGACCGAGATTCGCTCGAGCAAATTCGCGTTACCGTTGAAAATGTGGTGGATGAAATCCGTCAGCGACTGGCATAAGCCAACATCATCGAACCCACACCACACAAACAAGAGCTCTGAGTTGATCCTCCTTAGGAAAAACTCAGAGCTCTTTTATTTCTTAGATGAAAATGACAGCCACTACTCGGTAGACTCTTCTCCACTTAGATCTTTCGTAGTTTCAATCGCTTCTTCAGCAGCTTCCTCCGGCGACTCAGAAGTAACTATTGGATTGACGGTAGCTGAAGAAGTCCCAAGCAAAGTACGATCCTGCCGGAGAAAGCGAACTAACAATTCGATTTCATCAGCCGTCAGAAGTTTGGTCGCTTCGCTGTGGAAGGCGGGCATCCGGTCATTGTGAGTCCCCCAGTCTTCACTGTAGATCTGATTAGGGTCTGAAATCATCGTGGTTAACCATTCGCTCGAAGCATAGTTATCCAGCGTGAATACATATCCAAATTCATTCTCTTGATAGTTATGACAACCCACGCAGCCAAGCGTATCGTCATTCAGGTGATCAATACCAGACTGAATCTTTTCCTGATTGGCCGCATAATCGAGGTACGGCAACTTTGCTTCCGCAGACAATGCCCAGGAAACTTCCTCGACCATTCCTAACAGATTCTTCTTATCTTCCTCAGACTCAGCTTCAGCCCACATTGTGTCACGAACATGAGCAATCATCTCACCTTCACTGTGACTGGTGTTGCCAAAGTAACTGGCACTACCAATACCATTTTCACCTACACTAAGCAGACCCTGTATCCAGGCGGGCGATCCAAAACCATAAAGGTCAGGAGCTCCCATCGGCCCTTCAGCATCTGCTGCAATCGCAGGTCCTGCAATCGACAAACGCTCGTTTTCACCGGTCGCGTTATAAGCATGACAACTTGCACATTGCCGGCGGAATAAGCGAAGTCCCACCGTATACGGGTCTTTCTGCTGTAATGCCAATGGCCCCTCGAGCGGTATCCCATAGTCTTTTACGAGCTCTTGAATCAGCTCAAATTCCGTATCAGCCCGCTTTACTTCCGCGTGGAACTTAGCTGCTTTCTTATAGGCTGCTGACTCCGTATCATCTGGATTATTAATATTGTAATTATCTTCCTGGCGAGCTTCCCAGGTTAAATAACCCGCTCCACCAACCACCAAAGCAATCATTAAGACATTGAGTGCATGTCCGATCTTAACCCGAGCAATGAATGGCATGAGGAACATAAAACCAAATAACACACCCGGAAATACAATCGCTCCCACAAATTCGTTATTCCATCCCATACTACCATCGAAGTATTTCAACATTTGAAATAGAAATAGGAAGTACCATTCGGGCCGAGCAGCACCATAAGGTTCCGTGGGTTCCGCCGGTGGACCAAGTTCTGCAGGATGAATCAAGGCAAACCAAACGACTAGCCCAAAGAGCAGGGCACAAGCGACTCCATCCTTAAGAACCTGCATCGGCCAAAACATTTGATCGGGACGTTTATCACTACTGTGAGCCGTAATTCCATGCTTACGGAACATCGCCAGGTGTAACACCAAAAAGCCTACCAAGAGGCCCGGCAGGACACCTGCATGCAAGGCGAAAAAACGCGTCAGTGTAAAGTGCCCGTACTCGTTACCGCCCACTACGATCTTCTGAATATACCCACCGACAAACGGAGGTAAGGCAGCCAACTCAGTCGCAACTTTTGTCGCCCAGTATCCCTTTTGATCCCATGGAAGCAAATAGCCGGTAAGCCCCAAAGCAAGTGTGATTTGCATCAGCACGAGCCCTAACCACCAGTTGAATTCACGAGGTTTTACGTAAGCCTTTTCAATGACTACCTGCAAAATATGAATGGGCAACAGACAAACCATTGCCTGAGCCATCACGTGATGGATACCGCGTAAAAGAGCTCCGCCTTCCATATTGTACGTAATATAATAAACACTGGCCCAAGCGTTCTGGCTGCCGGCACTATAGTTCATCCACAGGAAAATCCCGGTGATCGCCTGTGTCATAAAGGCAAAAACCAGCATACTTCCAGAGACGTAACGCCATTTGGAACCGCCGGGAATGTTTTCGTATAGAGCTTCTTCCAGAGATTCCTGAACTCCGGTACGGGAATTAACCCAGTTGTATAACTTTCCAAACATATTCAGATATATCTCGTTATCTTAAGATCGTGTCTTATTTCGTGGCTGAAAAACAACTTATTCGTTATTTCTCGATTCGGTCATGCTTACCAGTGTAGTAGTCCACGTAGCGCACAAAAACGTTGTTATCGTCATCGACTTTGACATCCAGTTTGTCGAGTGAACGAGGACTCGGGTTAGTGGACCCACCAATTTCAAGCTTCGAACCATCCAGTTGGAATGAACTGTTGTGACAAGGGCAGAGGTAAGCGGCGCTGTCCTGCTCATAAGCAACACTGCAACCAGCATGCGGACAAGTGGTATGGAAACATGAAATGTCTCCCGTTTCACTCTTTTGTAAATAAACCGAACCGACAGCCTGATTTTCAATGAAGTTCCACGCATCCTGCTTATCGGCAACGATCGTAAATCGGCGAGGGACAGCCGAGGCAATTTCATCCACACTGGCGACACGAAAGAAACCTTCGGAGTCTGCGCCGGTACCACGACTCTTTTTAGGAAGATCTTTTGATTTATCCCGTAAGGGATCCATGATGAAGGCATAAATTCCCACGCAAACAGGACCGACCCCGAGAAATGCACCCACAAAGGCTGCTGCCAAGGCTGAAAAAGATCCAAAAAATCCACGACGGGATTCATCAGCACTGCTGTTATTTATTTCACTCATTTATTAAGTAACCCCACGAATGAAGTGATAAACCACTGCATCCTCTTTATGTACAAAAACAAAAGCCTACCGCAGTCATATCAAGCTAATAAATTAGCTCTGAAAAGGATTCTCCAGGTCACCGGGCAGGGTATTGGCTGACCTCAAAAACGGCGGGCAATTTCGGTGCGATCCATTCTCGTCGAATCGTTACATTCCGGAGTCATGGCATCGACAAAACCACGGCTACCTCGCCATGCAGCAGACAGGACAACCGGGTTACCGACTATATCGATTATTGCAACTTGGCAATCATTGCGTCAAGGAGCCTACCTTGACACTCTTTAAATGGTCCCTCTATACCGGCACCAGCAGCAGCCTTATGGCCACCACCGCCGAATTGACGTGCTAAGTCACTGCAATCCAGTTCGCATCGACTGCGAAAACTGACTTTGTAAACATCGGGTGTTTGCTCTACCAGAATAAATGCGGCATCGGTCCCTTTAATCGTTAGACACAAGTTAACCAGATCTTCGGTATCCGTTGGCACAGCTCCCGTGTTCTCAAAATCCTCGAGTCTGATAAACGTATGAGCCAGACGGCCATCAAGTTCTACACCCACGCGTTCTAAGACCGTCCCTCGTAGACGAAGGCGACCTATCGTCTCCTGTTCATAGAGTTGCCCGTAAATTTCTGACGGAACCGCACCTGCTGCCACCAAGCGGGACGCTAGCTGATATGTTCCGGCACCTGCGGAACCAAACCGATACCAGCCTGTGTCTGTCGCCACGGCAGCGAATAATGGCCGCGCCATCCGAGCATTCCACTCGACACCTAATGCATCAGCAGCATCTGCCACAAGCTTCCCTGCCGCTTCCGCTGTGGTATCTTTGAAAAATGTCGCGCCCAGATCATCTTCACCCTGATGATGATCCACAACAATCAAAGGGATATCCATCGCCTTAATGACCTCACCCATCGGCCCCAACTGCGCCCACGCACTGGTATCGAGAACCATATGGATATCACGGTCCTGAAGGTCCTCCAGTTGAATATCGACACCAATCGCTTTAATACGGTTTTCCGGGTCAATGAAGGCCAGATTAGGGGGAGTGGGTTGACCGTTAACAATAATGACGTCTTTACCAAGCTGTTCCAGTACATCCATCATACCCAACACACTTCCAAGCGCATCACAATCAGGACGAATGTGACTCGTCAACATAAAACGATCGTGAGCCTGAATAACTTCAATGAATTCTTGCCAGTTAACGGCCATAAGTATTCCTATGTTGCTTTGGTCAGCGGGAAAAGCATCTCGCTAACAGATAGTTACTTTCGAAATTCCAAATAAGAAGGTGTCAATCAAGTAGAACCTAAGAACGAATTACTGAATAGTATCTAGTTCCCCGAGTGGATCATCCTCGGGATCTCATGAGGTATTCCGTTGCAATTTCACGAGCCTCAGCCACATCCTGCTGCAATTGACTTTTTAGTTGTGCCGCCGATTCAAACGAAACCGTACCTCGTATACGACTAAGCATATCGACTTCCATTATCTGTCCGTACAAATTGCCCTCAAAGCCGATTATATGCACTTCAAACTTATGGTCGTCTTCTTTGAACGTCGGATTACCTCCCACGTGAATGGCTGCTGGTAAGCTACAAGACTCCGTTATGGCAACTCCCGCATAGACACCCGGAGCGGGAATCAAGGTGTCAATCGCATCGAGGTTGGCTGTCGGAAACCCGATTTCACTGCCTCGTTTCATGCCATGTGTCACCATCCCCCGTAAGCGGTAAGGCCGCGTCAGGTCCCGACGAGCCGAATCGATGTCTCCTGCAGCAACTGCCCTGCGGATACGACTGCTTGAGACATAATCCTCTTCTTCCAGTAATGGTTGCACAACCTGCAACTCGACCTCGTTAGTGTCGCAAAGCAACTGCAAAACCTCAATGGTACCTTCGCGTCCCTTTCCAAATGCAAAATTCGGTCCTTCGACTAATGCCTTCGCGCCCAGTGCATCCACGATGATCTGCTGAAAGAAATCCTCAGCCGACAATTCGAGTAGTGACGGATTAGTCGGGTATACGACCGTTACGTCCACTCCTAATTCTTCCAGCAACAAAGCCTTACGCGATGTCCATGTCAACGGTGGTGGTGCCAATTGTGGCCTGAGTAAACGTACCGGGTGAGGATCAAAGGTGAAGACCTTCGCTGGCCCATTATGTTTAGTAGCCAAATTCTTTAATTGTTCAACTATCCGCGCATGACCACGGTGTACTCCATCAAAGTTACCGATCGTAACAGCACCGCCACGCAGCGTATCGTCTAACTGACTTAAATCACGAATAAGCTTCATTTATTTTCCTGCCTGAGTCTGCTGGAATGCTGCAGGTAAATACTCGATGAGGTCCGTTGCAATCAGGGAAATCTGGCCCGTATCCCGCACTGCCAGGTCTCCTGCCAAACCATGCAAATAGGCTCCCATTAAAGCTGCGTTCAAAACATCAAACTGTTGCGACAGCAGTGCGGCAATCACTCCCGCGAGCACATCTCCGCTACCAGCTGTCGCCATTCCGGGGTTACCTGTCGAATTGTAATGGGACTCGGTCCCGTCGGTTACCAGCGATTCATGCCCTTTAAGAAGAATGGTTAAATCAAATTCGGAAGCCAATTCCCGGGCCTGCTGTTCTTGCAACTCCCGTTCAACCACACCGTCTCTTCCCAATTTTCTCAATAAGCGTTTGAACTCTCCCGGATGAGGAGTCAGTATGCGGGGACCAGCAGCACCAGCCAACGTCGTCAGATTATTTAACCCATCGGCATCAAAAACGATCGGCCCTTCATAGTTTTGATAAATCTCGTCGACCAGATCCGACAAAGCATCATTCCGACTCAAACCTGGTCCAACGGCCAGTACATTATATTTCCCCAAGCCACCCACTACTCGGCCTAACTCATCAGCGGAAACCGCCATCGCTCCCGCAGCATCTTCCAATGTGCCAATGGTCATATAACAGGGGTTAAAGCCTGCGACAATCGGCTGAGCGGAAGTCGAGGTAGCCACCGTTACCAGACCGGCACCGCTACGCAAGGCAGCCAAAGCCGACATCGCAATCGCTCCGGACATATAACGACTACCGCCAATCAACAGCAGATGTCCGTAATCTCCTTTGTGACTGTCCGATGCACGAGGCACTAATCCAGTCATGACATTCATGACTCGGTCCCTTTAAGTCGACGGAGCATAACGCCAGCGTTATAGGCGGCCTTAAAGCCTGCGTCAACATTGGTGACTAACACATTAGAAGCACAACTATTAAGCATTCCGAGCAGGGCCGTAACACCTCCGAACGCCGTCGAGTATCCAACGCTGGTGGGTACCGCCAAGACCGGACAATCGACATAACCGCCAACAACACTTGGCAAAGCTCCCTCCAGACCAGCGACCACAATTAAAACATCGGCCGACCGAAGGGTTTCAACATGCTCAATTAACCTGTGTGGACCCGCAACTCCAACGTCTTCAATAAATTCATAATCGACCCCCATCCAAATCAGTGTCTCCACTGCTTCAGCGGCTACCGGTAAATCACTAGTCCCCGCTGAGATCACTAAAACTCGCCCGGATATAGTTTGAGACCCTGCGAGATCCCACCGCAGAACACGGGCAACTTTGTTGTAAAGCACACCTTCCAGCATTGCCATCACAATCTCTGCCTTGTCAGCCGAAACTCGTGTTGCTAACGAAGGTTGGCCATGATCACGCTGAGCCTGCATTGTTGAAGCAATTGTCTCGGCCGCCTTATTCTCGCCGAAGATAACCTCCGGAAACCCACATCGTCGCTGACGATCGAGGTCCAGCGTCACGCCTTCTACACGGACAGCAACTTGTGCAGCCAACTCTTTTTGAGCAGCCTCGACAGATAAGTCTCCCTGAGAAACCAGTTCAAGTAACTGGCGTAATTGCTCTATTTCCATGAAGTTCTTCGTGACCTAATACTGTTTGACACCCGTAATGTAAAACTGATCGGCTCAGAATCTTTAGTATAAGCAGAAGAATAGATTCTGAGCATTGGTGTAATTGGCTGTCGGTGAACTTATACAGCAACCGAAATACATAACATCCGACAATACAAATAAGAGCTGTCCGCTTTCCTGAAACACCTCCATGAAAAGAATCGCAAATTTCATCCCCTCACTTAGCGGTGGTGGCGCCGAAAGAGTCGTCGTCAATTTACTGCGTGCATTCGATCGCGATAAAGTTACCCCTCTCTTAATTACCGGCTCTGTCACCGGACCGTTCACAGACAAAATTCCTGACGACGTTGAAGTCATTGACTTAAAGACGCCCCAAATGCGGAAGGCCACTCGTCCCTTAATCGAAGTTCTTAACAGACAAAAAGCGGACTTGGTAATTTCTCACCTAAGCCATGCCAATATTGCCATCCTCCGGGCTGCCCGGAAAGCGAAGCACCGCCCCACGATTGCCGTCGTCGAACACATGACGATGTCAGCTTATAAAGGCGAACGTTGGCGTGATCGATTGATCAAACCTTTGACCAAACGACTTTATCCTCATGCCGATCATATCATCAGCGTATCCAACGACGCTGCAAGAGACCTCGAACAGGTTCTTTCTTTACCTAAAAATTCAGTCCAAACAATTTACAACCCAGTCGTTAGCCCTGAACTGGAACAACAAGCCAGAGAGAACATTGAGCATCCACTAGGCCAATTTAAAGGCAAACTGATCCTTGGTGTCGGCAGGCTTAGTGAACAGAAGGATTTTTCGACGCTTATCGAATCGTTTTCAAAACTACATACCCATGTAGACATGGCGGTCCATCTAGCCATTCTGGGAACGGGCGAACAGGAATCATTACTACGGTCTCTGATAGCTAAACACGAGCTACAAGACTCGATTTCGCTGGTTGGCTTCCAAGACAATCCATATGCCTGGATGCGCAAGGCCGACTTATTTGTACTATCGAGTCGCTGGGAGGCGTTGCCAACCGTCCTGATAGAAGCCATGGCCTGTGGTACCAATATCGTCTCCACAGATTGCCCCTCCGGCCCGCGGGAAATACTCCCACCTGCCTTACATGACCATTTGGTCGAGGTGGGTGATACTTCGGCGTTAGCTCAACAGATGAGTCGAGTTCTCCGCCATCCGATAACGGCAAAACAGTGGACCACTGCTGTCAGCCACTTTTCATTTGCTCACGCAGCCACCGCATATTCCGAGCTAATCTAGGAGAACTGTCTTAGGTGGCATTAACCGTCCGAAGTGCTTGGGCGGCTCTTGTCAGTTTAAACAACCGCAATCACAATGAGGGGATTCAGCGCAGATGTTGAAGTCTGCCTCCTACCAAAACTCAAACCTGTTCCAGACTTTTTGAAAGAGTAATAGCAATGCCAAGCTGTGTTTTAGCTTATTCCGGCGGTTTAGACACTTCCGTTATCCTTGGATGGCTCCAGGATCAGGGATACGACGTTCACTGCGTCTATGTCGACCTTGGCCAACCTTGTGAAGACCGGGAAGCAATCATGCAAAAGGCCCATGATTGTGGGGCTGTTAGTGCTCGACTGGTTGATGTGCAGGAAGAGCTTTGCCGTGACTTTGCCTTCCCGGTTTTGCAGTGGCAAGCTAAATATGAAAGTATCTACCTGCTCGGTACCTCCATTGCCCGCCCTTTAATTTCCAAAGTCTGTCTGGAAGTTGCTCGTGAAGTCGGAGCTGAGGCTTACGTTCACGGAGCGACGGGTAAAGGTAACGACCAATGTCGCTTTCAACTGGCAGCGGAAGCTCTTGATCCGAATGTCAAAATGATTGCTCCCTGGCGAATCAAAGAGTTTCGTGAATTATTCCCTGGCCGTACAGAAATGATCGCTTACTGCGAAGGGAAGGGCATCCCAGTAAAGGCTTCAGTTTCCAAGCCATATAGTTCTGATGAAAACTGCTTACATATCAGCTATGAAGCCGGTGATTTAGAGGATCTGGAAGTCAACGGCGTTGACAAAGTGGACTTTGGAATGGGGGTGTCTCCCCAGGACGCTCCTGAGGAAGTTGAGAAAGTCACGATTAAGATCGAGAAAGGTGTACCTGTCGCTGTCAATGGCGAAGAACTTTCACCTTTGGGAATCGTAAAGACTCTCAATGACATCGGTGGTCGGAATGGTGTTGGCCGTATCGACATGGTTGAAAACCGTTTCGTTGGTATGAAAAGTCGTGGTGTTTATGAATCCCCTGGGATGACAGTGCTCTACGATGCATTGCTCGTACTGGAACAACTTACGATGGACCGAGATCTATGCCATCTACGAGATCGTCTCAAGACAGAAGTTGCTGAAATGGTCTACTACGGACACTGGTACTGTGCACGGATGGATGCCTTGCTCGCTTTTAATGATGTTGCCATGCAACACGTTACCGGCGAAGTAACTTTAGGACTTTATAAGGGCAATATCATTGTCGAGAGCCGAACGAGCCCTAACAGTCTTTACGATGAAGGTATCGCCACGATGGAAGGTGGCGGTTCCTACAATCAGGATGATGCCGAAGGTTTCCTCAGGATCATGGGACTCCCTTACCGAGTTCAGGGCCGGATTACTCCGCGCGATTATTAATCCAATCAGTCCACTACAGCGTTAACACTCCAGACAACGAAACAGGGCGTCGCTTATCACCAGCTATCGCCCTTTTTCATGCATGCACTAATCGTTTAGAAACCCATCAGTGGGCCTGCTGCATCATTCATTAATTCACTGATGTCTGGGCCGGCCGATTGCGTGACCACTAAATAGTCGCCATGGTGCAATGCATAATCGTTGAGCGGGTCTACACGACGGTATTCCGCATCAAACTTGACATCCAAAGGCAGGAATCGTCGCGGATCTTTTGTTGGCCGCTTCAGCTTGATGTCCATATTATCAAATTGTTCGGTGACTTTGGAAAGCCGCAGCGCATCCTCCACACACAAGCCTGACTGTAAAGGCAAACGCATGCGAGAACGAGCTCCATAGGCGTTTCGAACCTCCACAGTGAAGCTGCCATTGGGGTCCTGAGGAGTAGTGTAACCTGATTGAGTTGCGGCCTGCTGCATAATCGTTTGCTGTTGAGCCACCAACTGCTGAGGCGTCTGCATTCCTGAATTCGAACTCGTGAGATTACATCCGCTAAGTAACAAGATGATTGCCGCGAAGTACAAAGCCCGGACAAAGCGGCTTTCGATAGTTTTCATGGTGTGTTATTCCCTTTGGGGGAGAGAATAGTAAGCGTATTATGTCAGCTCACCGTCTAAATGGAGCCCCTTAAAAATGGGGTTGGTAGCTCGGGAATCGTCAGAGATTCGGATATTCTTGAGTTTTCTTTAGCTGATTTGATAAAAAAGAAGGAAACAATCCTCTCTACCTACAATTGGATTGTTCTCAGGCAATCGTTTGGTTGTTAGAATCGCTCGGGAGACTCATCGAAGTTTTATAAAGGGGCACGATGAAAGTGACTGCAACGGATTCAGCAGTAGACATTTCACCAGTACCTGGCACGTGGCAACGTCGTCATCTACTGGGGCTCGAAGCATTATCCAAGGACGACATCCTTACTCTTCTCCACACCGCCGTTGAGCTCAAAGCGGCAACAGGTGGATGCAAGGACAAGCTTTCCATTCTCCAAGGCAAAACTATTGCCAACATGTTCTTCGAGAATTCAACTCGAACCAGGAACAGCTTCAGTTTGGCTGCTCGTCGACTTGGAGCGGATACAGTTGAGTTTTCAGCCAGTTCCAGCAGCCTCAGCAAAGGTGAGACCTTAATCGACACAGCAAAGACAATCGAAGCCATGAATGTCGATGCCATGGTCGTACGCCACAGCACTCCCGGAAGTCCTCACCTCCTCTCACAAAATGTTAGCTGCAGCATTCTAAATGCTGGTGACGGACCTCACGAGCACCCCACTCAGGGCATGCTCGACATCATGACCATTTTCGAACAACGCGGAACGCTGGAAGGCCTGACAGTGGCCATGGTCGGCGACATCACCTATAGCCGTACCGCACGCTCAAACATCTGGGGACTGAAGAAACTCGGAGCCCATGTTATTGTCTGTGGCCCTTCGACACTCGTTTCCAAAGCGTGGGAAGATTTCGGAGTCGAGGTCTCTTACAGTCTGGACGATATCATCCCCCGTTGTGATGTACTCAATCTACTTCGCATTCAGTTCGAACGACAATATACTCGGCCATTTCCATCCGTTCGTGAATATGCATTCCTTTATGGAATGAATCGCAAACGAATGGAACAGGCCAAAGATGACATTTTGATTATGGCTCCGGGACCGATTAATCGCGGAGTGGAAATCACTCCGGATGTCGCTGACGGCCCCCACTCGGTCATCCTCCATCAGGTTACCAACGGTATCGCCGTAAGAATGGCTGCCCTCTATTTAACCACTTCACCAAAGCAACAAGCGTAGAAAGGGAGTCAAACATGCCAAGCATCATCATTCGTAACGGCCGAATCATTGACCCCAGCCAGGCGCTTGACGAAGTCTCAGACCTGTTGATTCAAGATGGAAAAATTGCCGCTATTGGAACAGACCTGGGAACGGCAGACGAAGAAATCGAAGCAACCGGCAAGATAATCAGTCCAGGCCTTGTGGATGCTCATGTCCAGCTCCGCGAACCGGGATTTGAAGAAGACGAGACTATTGAGTCCGGAACAGCCGCCGCAATTAATGGTGGTTTCACCTCCATCGCCTGCCTGCCAAACACTTCACCTACAACAGACACGCAGGCGCAAGTTCAATTCATCCAGCAAAAGGCCTCACAGGCAGACAATTGCCACGTCTTTGTTATCGCTTGTGTCAGCAAGAACAGAGAAGGGCAGGAACTGGCAGAAATGGGAATCCTGACTCAGGCAGGAGCCGTTGCTTTTAGTGATGCCCCCCATCCCCTGCAGAAGACGGATCTGTTTCGCCGGGCATTGGAGTACAGCCGCATGTTTGATGTACCAATTCTCGATCACCCCGAGATACCGGAACTCTCCCAAAGTGGTCTCATGCATTCAGGCGCCATCTCGATGGTTCTGGGGCTCTCCGGAATGCATCCTGATAGTGAAGAACTCGCGACGGGAAGAGATCTTCGTTTGGCGGAGACAACCGGTGCCCGTTTACACTTGATGGATATCTCCACAGAAGGAAGTGTCGAGTTAATTCGTCGGGCTAAAGGGCGGGGTGTGAATGTATCCAGTGAAATCTGCATTGCCAACCTGCATTTAACCGATGAAGTCATGAGGACCTTTGATTCGAACTACAAAGTCAATCCACCTCTCCGGTCTCAAAACCATA
>Ga0315316_10002662_pt1 | contig 12877 bp, 10 predicted proteins | sample M160m3416metaG_FD_203702 | JGI IMG/M metagenome (GOLD analysis project Ga0315316, IMG submission 203702) | Ammonia-oxidizing marine archaeal communities from Monterey Bay, California, United States - M1 60m 3416 | ecosystem: Environmental > Aquatic > Marine > Intertidal zone | place: USA...
TGAAATACACGGTCAATTATTCAAGTCTAAAAATTCAACTCGCGAAAAATTATCATGGTTAGCATCTATAAGGTATTATTAAATTTAGGCATCATATTTGTTAGTTATTTTTTGGGCGTTGATAATATCCAGGCTAGTGAAAATAAGGATCAGCCAGAAAGAGGATACGCAAGGGAGGTTAAGGGGGCGGTGACCGCGGACAAATTTATGGTGTCAACCGCAAACCCCATTGCAACTAAAGCTGGTTATAAAGTGCTTCTGAGTGGCGGAAGTGCAATCGACGCGGTTGTCGCTATACAAATGGTCTTAAACGTCGTGGAACCACAGTCTTCAGGTATAGGCGGTGGGGCTTTTATCCTTTATTGGGATGCAAAAAAGCAACAATTATATTCCTTCGATGGTAGAGAAACAGCTCCTAAGTCACTGAATAGTAGTTACTTTATTGCGCGAGATGGCCGTAAAAAGAGTTTTTGGGACGCCGTTCAAGGTGGCGGATCTGTGGGTGTTCCAGGCACGTTAAGGCTAATGGAGCTTGTTCATCAACGTTATGGAATAGTAAGCTGGTCTGAATTATTTCAACCGGCAATACAGATAGCACGCGAGGGTTTTGTGGTATCCCCCAGGCTTGCAAAATCTATCAGTCGCGCGCAGAAGCGAGGGCTTGATCGTTTTCCTGTCGCCAGAGCTTATTTCTTTAATAAAGATCTAACACCCAAGTTAGCTAACTCTAGACTTGTAAATCTACCTCTCGCAGAAACCTTTGGTTTGATCTCAAGAAGTGGAGCCAATATATTTTATGAAGGCAGTTTGGCCCACTCCATAGTAACATCGGTGCGCAAAACGAAGTTTAATCCAGGTCACTTAACACTAGATGATTTGGCCAGTTATCAGGTCAAAGAGCGTAAGCCAGTCTGCGTACCATACAAAGATTACGAAGTATGCGGCATGGGCTCACCAAGTTCTGGGGGGCTCACTGTTGGTCAGATATTAGGTATACTTGAAAACTTTGATCTCGAAAAGCAGGGATCATCATTGAAAGCAGCCCACCTTTTCATTGAGGCTTCTAAATTAGCTTACGCTGACAGAAATCTTTACATGGCTGATAAAGATTTTATGGAGGTTCCTGAGATTGGACTGATAGATAAGGAATATCTTTCAAATAGGGCCCAATTGATCACTGATAGCGCTTCAGGAAAAGCAACTGCGGGGTATCCTAAAGGCAGCGAAGGATTATTAAGAAGCCTTCAACAGCAAAACGAAAGACCTGGCACTACGCATTATGTCGTTGTTGATAAATATGGGAATGCAGCATCAGTAACGTCAACTATAGAAACGGGATTTGGAAGCCGAGTAATGGTTGGTGGTTTTTTACTTAATAACGAGTTAACGGACTTTTCATTTGTCCCGGACCGTAATGGTCGTCTTATTGCCAATAGAGTGCAAGGCGGCAAAAGACCTAGAAGTTCGATGGCCCCAACGGTGGTTCTAAAAGAAGGCAAGCCATTTTTGATCACCGGGTCTCCGGGTGGATCACGAATTATCTCATACGTTGCAAGAACCATATTAAATGTACTTGAGTGGGGACTCGACCCACAAGCAGCAATAAATTCTGGTCATATTGTTAATAGAAATGGCGTCACGGAGCTAGAAGAAGGAACGGATGCCATAAATCTCAAAGAAGGTTTAGAATCTCTAGGACATAAAGTAAAAATTAGAAATTTAAATAGTGGCCTTCATAGTATTCTTTTTGCACAAGATGGTACCTTGATTGGAGCGGCAGATCCACGAAGAGAAGGATTGGTGATGGGAGAATAATCTATTTGGCTCCTTTTAGCACAAAAACGAGATAGGAAAAATATAATGTTGTTTGGAGCAATGGTAACACCCAGAGTTTCTGATTGGATGCTTATTAAAGATATAGAAAATATGGGATTTGGTTCCGTTTGGATGCCAGATTCACATATGATTTATTCTGATACTTATGCGGTTCTCGCATTAGCCGCGGCTAATACATCCAAAATTAAACTCGGAACCGGAATAGCAGTGGCTCCAACTAGAATTGCACCGGTCACCGCCCATTCAATTGCGACGATCAATCAATTAGCCCCAGGTAGAACCTTTTTAGGTATTGGGACCGGTCATACAGGCATGCGTGTCATGGGAATGGATCCAATAAAGGTAGGAGAATTTAGAGAGTATTTGAGGGTCACGAGGGCGCTTCTTCATGGTGAGGAAATTGATTACACTCTTAATGGTAAAACAAGGGGTATAAAGTTTTTGCACCCAGATGACGGTTTTATAAATGTTGAGAGCCCTGTTCCTATTTATGTGGCTGCAGATGGACCGCTTGCGCTACAAGCCGCAGGTATTTACGGGGATGGATGGATTTGTTCACATAATCAATCAAAAGCATTACTTAAAAACAGCCTAGAAACGATCAAATTGGGGGCAAAAAAAGCTCAAAGAGTGTTGCCAGAAACATTCAATACAACGGTGTTAACATATGCCTGTGTATTAAAACAGGGAGAGAGCATCACATCCGAGCGTGTTATTGATGAAATTGGATCAATGGCCATAGCTTCCCTTCATTATTGGTGGGAACTTTATAAGAATGATGGAGATACAAGTACAATTGCTCGGAGCTGTCATGCCATCTGGGAAGAATATTTAGAGTTTACGGAGCAGATGGAAATACCGTTGGAAAAGCGTTATCAGAAAGTACATTTGGGTCATTGTGCTTATATATTGCCTGAAGAAAGACGCTTTGTGACAGAAAATTTGATAAGGTCAACAGGCGGGCTAGTTGGCACTCCTGAGGAAATAATTGGTATGATAAGGGATAGGGAGGCAATGGGTTTGACCGAAATTGCTTTACTTCCAAGCATGGAATTTGCCAGAAAAAACTTATCAGATTTTTCTACCCACGTCATCGAAAGGTATTGAATTCCAAGGAAGACATTAATAACTTAATCTCATTTACGATACCCCTTTCGATTAGCAAATGATTCAATGCATTAAGGATGACATAAGTTAAAATAAAAAAAAATTAGGAGTTTCAAATGAGTGTAAATACCATAACAGGTCGTTCTGCATTTTTAGCATTATTAAAAGACGAGGGGATAACCCATCTATTTGGGAACCCGGGAACAACAGAACTTCCAATTATGGACGCACTGACCGAGCACCCCGACTTGAATTACATGATGAGTATGCAGGAGTCCCTAGTCGTATATATGGCGGAGGGGTATTCGAGAGCTTCTGGGAAATTGTCGGCCTGTAATGTTCATGTTGCGCCGGGGCTGGGAAACGCGATGGGAGCCATATACGCTGCTAAATTTGCTAATACACCAATCATCATTACAGCAGGACAACAAGAATTAGGGCACGGGCTAACCGAACCGCTACTTTACGACCCTTTAGTTCCCATAGCAGAACCATTGGTTAAATGGGCGGTCGAGGTCACTCGCCTTCAGGATTTACCTCGTATTGTTCGAAGGGCAGCAAAAATAGCCATGACGCCCCCAACAGGACCTGTTTTTATTTCTCTGCCAGGGGATATTCTAAATGAGGAAGGTGCATTGGAATTAGGGGCTAGAACTCGTGTTGATACAAAAGTTCGTCCCGTTGATTCTACACTAGAGCGGTTTGCAGATAGGGTATTAGCGGCGTCTAATCCAGTAATTGTAGCTGGCCACGAATTAGCGACGGATGATGCACTTGATGAGGCAGGTGAATTTGCTAAGATACTAGGGTGTCCAGTCTACCAGCAAACTGTTCAATATGGGGCTCATTTTTTATCTGAGCACCCAGGTTTTATGGGGGCTTTGACACGTGACCAACAGCAAGTGAGGGATGTTTTGTCTCCGCACGATTTGTTGATTGTATTGGGGGCGGATGTTTTGCGCATGTCGGTATGGGCTCCGGTAGAGCCACTTCCTGAGGGAATGCCCGTAGTGCAAATTGGGCAACGAGATTGGGAAATGGGAAAAAACTTCCCGACAGAATTGGCGGTTCGGGCAGATATTAAAGAGACCCTCAAAGTACTCAATCCGGTTATGGAAAAAAGGGGTGGGCAGGATCTCAAAACGCGAGCAGAGAAATCATTATCTAATCTCTCTGATAAAAACTGGACATCAAAAAGGAACAAGTTAACGGCGCAGCTTGTTGCCGACAGGCAAGACCATGTGATAGATCCGTCGTGGATGGTGATGGAAGTAATCAACACAATGCCTGAAGATACAATTATAGTAGATGAGGGCATTATTAGCACGAGGGCGTTAAGCGCTCTATTGCCATACAGAGATTCTGCATCTCTATTCGGGATGGCCAGTGGCGGTATTGGTTGGGGTATTCCGGCGGCCTGCGGTGTTCAGGCAGCGCATCCTGATAGACCAGTGATCGCTATTATTGGAGACGGTAGTTCAATGTATTCCATACAGGCGCTTTGGACAGCCGCTAACCAGAAGCTACCACTGACCTACATTATTTGTGACAATGGTGGATATCGCATCATTAAGGAAAGGCTGTATGCCTTTCATGGCAATGATAATTTTATTGGCATGGATTTCAAAGAACCGGCTGTTGATTTTGTTGGATTAGCTCATTCTATGGGAGTTCCATCTGTTCGTATTAATAAACATGAGGAGCTTGCTCCTGCATTGGAGGCGGCAATTAAAAACACTGAAGGGCCAAACTTGCTCAGTGTCACTGTTGATCGGGGTAAGTTTTAGGATTGATCGTTTAAGGTTTATTCCACACCATCAGGGGAGACAATTTGCTTTTTATTCGCAGCCTCCATGATTGCGAGTGTTGTGCTTAATGTTCGTGCGCCATCTTCACCAGAAGTTCTTGGGGGCTCTTCACCGCGAATCACTCTGCCAAAGTGTTCTATTTGATCTTGCAAAGGGTTGCCCGCTCCCTCTAATTGTTGTGTTTTCAGCATAGGAAAATGCCAGGCCGCTTCCTTTTCATTAGGATATGTCCAAATTCGCATCAAAGGAAAGTCTAATGACCCTTTGGTTCCGATAAAGCGGTAACAACAGTCGTCCATGTGGGCAAAATCCTTGTTTTCGCCTGTGGTTGCCTCATAGGACCATGGACTTGGAGCTGCATCTGATAATAGAATAGTTCCGAGGGCCCCATTTTTAAATCTCAATGCAATTGCGGCAGTATCTTCGACCTCATGCTCCCTTGTCTTATTTGAAACGTGTGAAGAAATTTCAACTATGTCTCCACATATCCATCTAAGGCAGTCAACATCATGAATTAAATTAGTTAATATTGGTCCTCCACCTCTTTGGGTCCGCCAGGATACATTATAATAGTCATCATGTTTTTTCATTGCCCAGATGGCAGATACACCAATCAAAGTTCCAATTTTTTCTGATGAGACAATCTCTCGTGTTTTTTCTAGTTGCTTATTGAACCTTCTATAATGTCCAGAGAGAACCAGAGTTTTTTCCTCTCTACTAGTCGCTATAATCGATCGCGCTTCGTCCATTGTTGTTGCTATTGGTTTTTCAATTAGAACGTGAACTTTGTTTTTCGCACAAATTATAGCTTGCTCTGCGTGCAGTGAATTTGGCGTTGCTAAAACCACTCCGTCTACAAAAGTATTCGAGAATAAAGCATTCAAAGTTGTGTGGAATTGGGCATTGTGTTTTTTTGCAAATGACGCGGCACTTGGGTCTGTGTCAACAACAGCACTTAGTTGGCAGGTTTTGCTCGATATTAAGGCGTCAGCGTGCTTTTTCCCAATAACTCCGAATCCAACCAGTGCTATTCGCGTCTTTGTCATGGTTGTAGTTGCTTTCTAGGTTTTACAAGTTGTTATTATGGCGTGACTTTAAGTACTTGATCAACACAAGCCAGCCACCCGGAATATTTTTTTTCTCTTTGAGCAGTGGGGATTTTCGGTTCAAAACGCCTCTCTAGCATCCAATTTTTGGCAAATTCCGCAGGCGTAGGATAAAAATCTATAAAAAGTCCGGCTAAGTAAGCGGCGCCAAGGGCTGTAGTTTCGAGTATTTTTGGTCGATCGACAGGGCTGTTCAGCATGTCTGACAGAAATTGCATGGTCCAATCACTCGCTGACATACCGCCGTCAACTCTCAAAATCGTTTGGGAATATTTAGAAGAACTGAAATCTTGACGCATTGCTTCCAATAAATCGCGAGTTTGATAGCAGGAAGCCTCTAGGGCTGCACGTGCTAGCTCATTTGGGCCAGTGTTTCGCGTTAGTCCGAATATAGCCCCGCGGGCCTGCGGGGCCCAGTAAGGCGCTCCTAGACCCGTAAAAGCGGGTACCATGTAAATTTCTTCAAACTCATTCGAGTTTGCCGCCATAATGCCACTTTGGGCGGCACTCTCGAGAGTGCCAAGGCTATCTCTTAACCATTGAACCGCGGCTCCTGCGACAAAGATAGACCCTTCTAGAGCATAGGTTACTTCTCCTTCTAAAGAATAGGCAATGGTTGTCAGTAGCTTATTATTGGAATTAATAGATGTTTTTCCTGTGTTCAACAGGGCAAAGCAGCCTGTTCCATAGGTAGATTTCAACATACCTGGATTAAAGCAGGCTTGCCCAATTGCAGCGGCCTGCTGGTCACCTGCTATACCATTTATATTAATTTTGCATCCGAATAGGCTTGGGTCTGTTGTGCCAAAGTTATCTGAGCAATTCTTAACTGTTGGCAGCATAATTGCTGGAATATTAAATATATCCAATAACTCTTGATCCCAACTTTGTGCATGAATATTGAATAAACTTGTGCGTGAGGCATTTGTCATATCTGTAGCATGAATTTTTCCACCTGTTAGGCGCCATAGTAGAAAAGTATCCACGGTTCCGAAAAGTAAATCTCCGGATACAGCATTTTTTCTTGCATCTTCTACGTTATCCAGTATCCATGCTATCTTTGTCGCAGAAAAGTATGGATCGAGCACTAGCCCTGTTTTTTGCGATATTATGTGCTCGAAATTCTTCGACTTTAAAAAATCACAAATTTCTGTTGTTCTGCGATCTTGCCAAACAATGGCCGGATGAATAGTTTTTCCGGTTTTTTTACTCCACACAAGCGTTGTTTCGCGCTGATTGGTTATCCCAATTGACGCTACCTCTTGAGGGTTCAGATTAGCTTTTGTAATAGCTTTTTGAGCCGTCTCTATTGTTGAATTCCAGATTTCGTCTGGGTCATGCTCAACCCAGCCGGATCTTGGAAAAAACTGCTGCAATTCTTGCTGATCTATTGATATAATTGAAAAATTTTGATCAAAAATTACAGCTCTTGTAGAAGTGGTTCCTTGGTCTATGGCTAATACGTAGTTTGGCATTTATTCTACCCCCAGTAGGTAGTTTAAATTACATTGTCTTATAAATAATACTAAATTTCGTTGTATATATTTAGGATAAAGCACGGTTATCTAACCATTTTTGTACCGTTTGATATTCTTTCATTGATAAAATTAACCCTAATTGAGATCGGGGCCAGAGTTTATCATCTGCAGTTCTAGTCCATTCAAAGCGACACAAATAATTTACCTCTCACTCATAAAGACCTCCTCCAAAATATTTCCCGATTTACTCGTGATTATTAACTTTATTTAAAGGCCTATCTTTAGTTATTATACAACTAGAAAAAAGTCCGTTTAAATGATTTTTCGTTAATCAGGTTATATCTTGATGAATTCTGTGTCTCTTTTCATTCTTTTCCCAGCGTTTACCGTCAACTCCAAGTTAGTGTGTGTCACCAGTCTAAGAATAGAAGTAAACCTTTAAACTACACTTTAAGGCTTCTCGACCAAGACGAAACTAGCAATTCTTTAAATACCTTAATCCTCCATAGATCATCTTTGTGCCCGCAGATGACGTGGTACTTCCAATGTCATGTTTTAATACATCAAAACTTTTAACTTACGGCCAGCCGCATCACGGTCTATACCACATCTGGTTGTACTCCCATCTACAATTACAAGATTAAACCCTTCCAAAATGATGGATGTCCTTTGTAAAATAAATTTTTGATAGCTAATTGAGAGAATAATTGATGATGCTAATCTTTTTGGCACGTGGAGGTCTAAGAAGTGAAATCAACGAACCATTAATTGGATGCGTTTTTTTATAAATAAATTGTTAGAACATAGCTTGAGAATTATGATGCATTTTAGGATTATTTTTGGTGAATGATATTATAACTTCATTATCTGACGCTTTCCGTGATCGGTTTTCAGAGGAAACACTGATGTTTTTTGCTGAAAATGGCTGGGATGAGCAATATGGTGGTCTTTTCGAAATTCTCGAAGCCAATGGAGAAAGTAAAGATATCCCATTCCGTCGCGTCATGGTTCATGCGCGTCAATTATTTGTATTTTCCAGATGGGCAAAACTAACAGGAAATGATCATTTTATAGCTAACGCCGATAAGATTTTTAATTTTATGACGAGTGCCTTCTGGGATCTCAAAAATGGGGGATGGTTCTCTAAGGTTAACCTGGATGGCTCTGTGAAAGATCAAAAAAAGGACCTTTATGCACATGCTTTTATACTATTTGGTTTGGCGAACTATAAAAGTTCGTTGAATAGAAAAACTGCTCAAACTTGGATAGATAAAACATTAACTATAGTTGAATATCGATTTAGCAGAGAGGATGGCTCGTTTAGGCAAGAATTAAGCCCCGGTTTTGAGGATTTATCGCCTATGATCAGAAGCCAGAATCCACATATGCATCTTCTCGAGGCAATGTTATATTTGTTAGAAAATGATAAGCAAAATCCAAGATATTTAACGCTCGTAAATCGGTTGCTAAATTTATTTGAGAATAAAATTTTAGATAATGAAAACAAACTAATCAGAGAGTATTTAGACCAAAATTTTGAACCGAGGTTGGTTAATAGTTTTATTGTTGAACCAGGCCATCATTATGAATGGGCATGGCTTCTTAATTGGTCCGATAAAATTTATAAAAGTAAAAAGTATGGCGATCTGACTAAAAAACTTTTTAATAAGGGTTGGAGGATCGGCTGGGATTCTAAGAATGGCGGCGTTTTCGATGAGTTTGATTGCGAAAATAATCAAGTTTTCCTTTCCACTAAAAGGTTATGGCCGTTGCTGGAATTAATAAAAGCCCTTTCGGTTATATCTAGTAATTTCCATGGCGATAATCTGTCTTTAGCCTTAGAAATTATTTTAGAACGTTATATTAAACCCGATGGCACTTGGATAGAACGATTCGATCAAAATTGGGCGGTTATCGATAAAACGATGCCTACAAGTTCGATTTATCATATGGCTATGACGATTTTGGAGCTAGAGGCACGAAAGCTAAAAAAATAGTTCAAACGAACTACTAGTTTCCTCCTTTTATTACTTAAACAACTTTTTTAGCTGGCTTTCTCCACGAATGAATTGCGACGAATTTTGAGCTTCTCTCTAGCCTTTAAAATCGTTATTTTCTTCAATGTCTTGATATTTAGAAACATCGATCATTCCGTCGTGCATCGTATTCTCTGGTGTGAGTAACACTCCACGGCTTCCTTTAAAACTATTGATCTCGCATTGTGACTTGATTTATTAATAAAAGACGTTCACATACCATTTTTTACTATCCAAATAAGGTAAAATATTTGTAATCTTAGCAGCATAAAATGATGCGAAAGAAACTTTCCAACGTGTGTATTGCTTTTTGATGGATGCGGGCGTAGGGAAGACAGGCTATTAAAACATAAATATTAATGATTTGAGCTCATAATGAAGATTGTTCAATCCAAATTTGCCATAGGGGCGATAGTGCGCCACAAGATACACGACTTCCGTGGCGTTATTTTTGATGTTGATCCTGAATTTGACAATTCAGATGAGTGGTATCAATCGATACCTGCTGACAAACGCCCAAGAAAAGATCAGCCCTTTTATCATCTATTAGCAGAAAATCCTGAAAACTACTACGTTGCTTACGTCTCAGAACAGAACCTCGTAGAGGATAGTGACAACGGCCCAGTTGGTCACCCAGAGATCGCCACTATGTTTACTGGCCCACAGAATGGTTCGTATAAATCTAGAGCAATGGTTGCTTAATTTCTGCTGTTTAAAGTTTTATGATCATTTATTTGTGAATATTGGAGAGCGTTTCTCTGAAAAAGCAGCTTCAGCTTCTTTGTGATCTTTACTGAACCAAAGGTCCGGAAAGATAGCGTGTTGTTGTTTACGCACCTCATCGTAGGAATATTTGCTTGTTGCGGCTATGATCTCTTTGGTGGCCTTGAGGGCTTTGGGGGCCGACTTTTTTAGCACTTCTGCATATTCCAAAGCAAATTCCATAGAGGTACCAGTCTCGACGACTATATCTACAATTCGAAATTTCTCGGCTGCTTCGGCGGAAATACGTTTTCCGGTCATTAATAAATTAGAAGCTATTCTCGGTCCACAGTCTCTCACTAGTCTATCTATACCGTTCCACGCGGGTATTATTCCAAGTTGCGATTGAGGCCAACCAATTTCACTATGTTTTTCTGCTATCCTGTAGTCCGTGCATAGAATGAGTTCTGCGCCACCGCCAAGTGCATAACCGTTGATGGCGCTTATCACGGGGCATTTTAAGGTTTCTATCAAGTCCATAGCTCTACGTGTTCTATCAAAATGATAATTTAAATTTTGAGGGCTTTTTATCTCCCTGTATTCTTTAATATCTCCGCCAGTACAGAAGAACTTTTCGCCAGTTCCGGTAATTATTAATGCGTGGAGATTATTTTCTTTATGTAAGCGTTCAAGATTTTCGATGAGTGCTGATGTCAAATCGCTGCTAATAGAATTGCCCGCCTGTGGTCTATTTATAGTTAGTACCTCAATATCTCCAATTCTTTCGATATTAAGCATTTGTAATCTCCTCACGTTCTACAAAGTGAATTAATACGCCGCCGGTTGACGCTGGATTTATAAATCCAATCATAGACCGTCTTGAGCCTTCTCTTCCTATAGCATCTATCAATTTAAAATGATGTTTTTCGAGATGCTTTAATGTTTGGTTTATATTTGGTGTTTTAAAAGCAAGATGATGCAGGCCCGGTCCATATTTATCGACATATTTGGTAATAGCGCCTTGATCTTGTTTCGTGTTACCCGGTGTTCCGTGCGCTATTTCCGCTCGGTGTTGATTATTAAAATTCTCTAAGAATTCGAGTTCTGTGTCTCCAATAGTTATAAATGAAACCCGCAACCCACCCATAGTCTCAGGGGGACGCGTTTTATAGATTACTCCGTATTTATCGGAGGTGAAACTCTCCATGGATACTTTGACTTCCATATCTGTTTGACGGCTTTCTACTGGCAAACCTAGTTTCCCGGCAAATATAGATTCGGCTATGATGTTATTGTTTGATGCTATTCCTATATGGTCCATACGTTCCACATATTCCGTGCTGTTCCCTCGAAGTTCAGTCATGGGTGTGAAACGCGAAAATACGCCCTGTGTTAATTGCTCAGGAACTTGAAACTCTTGTAGTCCATTTATGCCATTCGAGTGTTTTGCGTCTTTGATAAATAGGGATGCTACTTCCTCTGCATTTTTCGTCGCAAATGCCAAATGATCGACGCCTGGTTTATCCTTAGAGAGAAACGTTGAACCTGCGGGAAATACAGCTATTGCTGTATCACCAATACCGTACGCATTGATGGCACCATCAGGAGTATCTAATGAAAAGTGATTCAGTTGCAGACATTCTGCTAATAATTTATGCAACGCACTCGGGTCTCTAGAAGAAACGGCTATGTACGCGAGTTTAACTATATTTGCCATATCAATGTCTACTTAAACCTTCTATTAAAACTTTCATAATTTTAAGAAAATACGCAGATCTTGTGTCTGTTACAAGCAACGTTCATCCAACTTTAGATTAATTAATGATTTTTAAAGCGTGGCAATTTGAACTTGTTCATTGGTTGTTGTTGTTAAAATGTTATTGTTGTCAGTAGGGATAAACAGCAAGTCCTATGTTAACCAAACAGAAATCAGGTAAGAAATAAAATGTCGTTAGAGATTACTCTTTATGTGATAGCAATTTATTGTCTTGCGGGCTGTGTGAAGGGGGTTGTTGGACTTGGTCTACCAACAATTTCGATAGCATTAGTAGCTACTGTGTTGGGTCTCAGAGAGGCTATGGTGTTACTTATTATTCCTAGTCTTGTTACAAACCTTGTGCAGGCAATGGTTGGTCCAAGCCTTAGTGCCATTTTGCAAAGAATATGGTTGTTCTTAATAGCACTTTGTCTGTTTACTTGGATAGCGACTGGGGTTCTTGTAAAAACAGATCCTTCGATATTAACCTTCTCCTTGGGATTAATTTTGATTACTTACGCTGCAGTGAGCCTTGCCAACATAAGAATTACTGTTCCACCAAATAAAGAAAAATGGTTATCCCCCGTCTTTGGTGGAATGACTGGTATCAGTACTGGGCTAACAGGCACTTTTGTTGTGCCCGGGGTACTTTATCTGCAAGCGCTGGGGTTGGAAAAGAATAGCCTTGTTCAAGCAATGGGTATTTGTTTTACGACAGCGACATTGGCATTAGGTTTATCTCTGGGAGGCCATGGTTTGATGTCGGGGGATCTAGCAGTGCTATCTGCTGTAGCGGTATTACCGGCTCTACTAGGCATGAAAATTGGCACCTACGTACGCCGAAGTTTACCAGAAGCTACGTTTAAAAAAGTATTTTTCGTTGCACTATTAATTCTAGGCTTGTGGATCACATTTAAGTCGGGGCTATTTTAGCCTCAACCACCCCCTATTTTTGGAAGGAAAGCAACCTCCGAGTCAGGTTTAAGTTCCTCCAAAAATGCATCCTGATATATGTCGCCGTCTATGGCCACAGATAGTGTGCCGTCGC
>Ga0315316_10002663_pt1 | contig 12877 bp, 9 predicted proteins | sample M160m3416metaG_FD_203702 | JGI IMG/M metagenome (GOLD analysis project Ga0315316, IMG submission 203702) | Ammonia-oxidizing marine archaeal communities from Monterey Bay, California, United States - M1 60m 3416 | ecosystem: Environmental > Aquatic > Marine > Intertidal zone | place: USA...
TCGCCTCGGTTGGGATCCCAGCCCCAGAAACCGAGCTCGGTGTGAAAGATGTCGTTCGAGCCGGTCCGCTTCGCCGCAGTGATGTAGTCGATCACCCAGATCTTCTGCTTCCCGTTGTCCACGTCACCGACGACCTTGAAGGTCGCTTCTTCCGTGTAGGTCTCGGTGATGACTTCCTTCTTATCGTAGTCGTAGGAGACATTGACGCCCTGATCGCCCTTCCAGGTTCCAATGAGTCCCGCGAGCGGTCCGAATTCTTCGTTGGCCATGAATGCTTGCCTCTCTCTCTAATTGAGTTGGGTAGTTCATGAGTTGAATGATCAACTCTGCCCTTTCGGGCACCGGTGTTTCAGAGCGCCTCGAGGATCACCTCGGCCGCACTGGCTTCGAATTTCATCGGCTCTTCGACTGCCAGCTTCGTCACGACGCCGTCTTCGACGATCGCCGCGAACCGCTGGCAGCGCAGGCCAAACCCGATGCCCGATCCATCCATCTCCAGGCCAATGGCCTTGGTCAGGTCACCGTTCCCATCCGCGACGAGGCGGACCTTGTCTCCGGCTCCTCGATCTTCCGCCCAGGCGCCCATCACGAAGGCGTCGTTGACCGAAAGACAGACGATCTCATCCACGCCCTTCGCCCGAATCGCGTCGGAATGTTCGATATATCCGGGGAGGTGCTGATTGGAGCACGTCGGGGTAAAGGCCCCAGGTACTGCGAAGAGCACCACCTTCTTGCCAGAGAAGAGTTCGTCCGTGGAGAGATCGGACATGTCGGTCGCTTTGAGCGTGACCGAGGGGATTTTCTCGCCTTCCTGAATCGCCAATGCGGGGTCCTCGATAGTCTGAGCCCGCACGGAATGAAAACGGCCATGACTCGACCCGGACCTCGCGGCGGGCACCGAAGTCCGGCGGCACGATAGCATGCCCGGGGGCCCCGGCAGGGCCAACGCGCCGAAGCCGAGGAGCGCGGCCGTCACGGTGAGCCCAAAGAGCCCCGATGAGAACCCACCCGTGGACTCGTAAGCCAGCCCCATCGCGATCGGGCCGAGCATGCCCCCGACCTCCGCGGCCGAAAAGAAAAGGCCACTCGCCGCGCCGGCCCGTCGCGCACCGACGGCCGGCATTTCGACCAACGCGAGCACGAGAATCGTCATCAAGCTCGAACGTGCGATGCCCTGCAGCAGGAGCCCCACACCGAGCGTTGCGCCGTGCGGGTCCTGCAGCAGAATCGAGGCTCCCGCCGCCGCCGCGCAGAGGAGAAGGAGCACGCACCGACGCCGTTCGGGAACCGCGAGCCGAGGAATGACCAGCGCGCCGGACATTCCCACGAGGGTCGGGACGGCCGCCGCGGCGCCCGCGGCGATCACGCTATAGCCCTCTACCCGGAGCAATTCCGGCAGCCAGGCGTTGAGTCCATGGTCGAAGGCGAAGACGCCCATCCCCATCCACAACAGTCGCCGCACACCGGCCACCCGCGAGAGTGCTCCGAAGACCTCCCGCACAGGCTCTGGGGCCAGGGGCTGCCTGACGGACTGCGCGCGCTCGGCACACAGGCCGGAGATCAGCCACCAGAAGAGCCCCGAAAAAAGTGCGAAGCCCCCGCCCGCCGCAAGCAGTGCCCTCCAACTCCCGTCGAGCGCCGGTAAGAGCAACGGGTGCGAGAGCGAGAGCGAGGTCACGCTGCCTACGGCTGGGCCCGTCATGTAAATCCCCATCGCGAGGCCGCGCTCTGCGCCGCGAAAATGATTCGCGACGACCTTCGGCGCTCCCGAAGAGATGATGGGGCCGCCGACACCAAAGAGCATGACGGCGGCCAGGAGTTCGGGGTAGCTCGTCGCCTGGCTTCTCCCGACCGCGGATGCGGCGATCAGGATCGCACCGAGCAGGAGTGCATGACGTGCTCCCACACGGTCCAGCAGGAACCCGCAAGGGATGGCGGAGAAGATGTAGACCAGTTGCCAAGCGCCGAGCACCAACCCCATCGCCGAGTGATTCAGGCCGAGCTCCGCTTCGACCATCGGGATCAAGGGAGCGAGACTGGTCGCGACGAGACCGAAGCTGGCGTAGCAGAGCCACACACCGAGTAGCAGTAGCCAGCGGCCGCGCGGGGGCGCGGGAGGCGCCGAGAGGATCGACTCGCCAGGCATCGGGCCATGCTAGCCGTCGTCTGGGCTGCCTCGCAGCAGCGATGGGGAACGATTCTCCCCAAGCCCCGGAGAGCAGGTCGCCGCCGGCCAGGCGTGCCCCCCCGAGCTATCGTGAGCGGCCCGCTTCCCGAGACCAGGAGAATCCCATGAAACTCGATTTCGATCGCCTCGACCCCGAGCTCGCCGTCATCCTACCGGCCCTGCCGCCCGGGCTCGCTGACATCGATCGCTCCAACGTTGTCGCACTCCGCACGTCGATGGCGGAGAGTCCGGTCGCACCCGTTCAGACCGAGGTCGAGACCCGGGAACACGCGGTATCCCACGACGGCGTCGAGGTCCCGCTCTACGTTTACCGTCGCCCCTCCGATGCGATCCAGCCCTGCATTCTCTGGATCCACGGCGGGGGCTATATCTTCGGCTCCGCGCAGGACGACCGCGCAAGGGGGATCGCAGAGCGGCTGGACTGTACGGTCGTCTCAGTCGACTATCGATTGGCGCCCGAGCACCCTTTCCCCGCCGGATCTGAGGATTGTTATGCCGCGCTTCTGTGGGTGATCGAGAATGCAGCCGAGCTCTGCATCGACCCCACGCGCGTGGCCGTGGGAGGGGCCAGTGCCGGAGGCGGGATGGCTGCGGGTCTCGCCCTGATGAATCGGGACCGGGGTGGGCCGGAGCTCGCGATGCAGCTGCTGCTCTACCCCATGATCGACAACCTTCACGACACGCCTTCGGGCCAATACGAGAATCATCCCGTCTGGAATCAGCGCACCTCGTTCAACGCCTGGGAGATGTATCTAGATGGCGTTCCTGGGAAGTCGGCGTCGCCCTACGCGGCAGCTTCCCGAGCGACTGACCTGTCGGGCCTTCCGCCGGCCTACATCTGCGTGGGGAGCGAAGACCTGTTTCGCGACGAGGACGTCGAGTACGCCCGTCGGTTGATCGACGCGGCCATCCCTTGCGAGCTCAGCGTCTACCCTGGCCTCTTCCATGGCGCCGACTCATTTTTGCCGACAGCAAAGGTCAGCCAACGTCTCGAGCAGGGATTCCTTTCCGCCCTGTCACATCGGCTCGGTCTCTAGCAGAGCCCGAACGAGCGGGCCTAGGCCGAATTGGCCGCCTCGAAGCCGGCCTGGATCCGGGCGACTTCTTCCCATCCAAAATACCCCGTGATGCCCTGCTCGTCGTAAAAGACCATCGGACCTTCGCAGATGAACAGATAGTCCGTGTCTTCCAGTGCAGACGTCTGCTCGTGGATCATGCCGTTACGCTCGTAGATGTAGTCCCCTGCTTCGAGCGTCCCATCACGTATTTCGAGCTTCCCCGAAAGCACGTAAGTATGCGCTGCCGAGAGATGTTTGTGGGGCGCTGCGACATACCCCTTCATCCACCGGAAGAGGACCGCCCACTGCCCGCTCTCTTCTGCGCAGAAGAGCACCTTCATGAAGGCCTTGCCTTCCAGGTCGTTCGGAATCCAACCCTCTTCCCCTCCCTTGACGAGAGTGTCGAGCAGGTTGGGATTGAGCGGGTGCATGTGTTCGGGGGCCGACATGCGGATCCTCCTTTGAGTCCAATCAGTTTTAGCCAAGCTGCGCTCCAGTGGAGCGAGCAGGTCGCCGGCACGGAAGCTCCAGGCGGAGCGCGCGGCCCTGTTCCAATGAGATCCCTGCAGGGCCCCTCGCCGAATTCGCTCGAACCCATCACTTAGAACCAGGCGGGTTCTCCGCGGTCAGGATTCGTCGTAGATCGATGCGCCGGCACCCACCGGAGTCGCCTCTGGATAGACCGCCGCGAGAGCCTGCGCGAACTCCTGATCTTCCAGCCGCTCGAGATCGAAGCGGATCTTTTCGCCGCGGTCCTCGAGGTCTTTGTCGAAAACCGCAGCCACCTGCTCATAGGTCAGCTGGTCGCCCTGGACGTCGTCATAGACCTGCGAGTTCTCATACACGTCGGCCTTCCACAACACGCTGACTCGATAGGAATCGAGCGGGGCTCGGAAGATCTCACTGCCTCGATCCTCAACCACCCAATCACCTGAGCCGTCGCGGCTGGGAGCGAGCTCGGCGCGCGGCGTGACCCGCCGCCTTTGCCCACTGAAGGGTCCGACTCGCTCGACCTGATGGAACATCCGGTGGTTGTCGCCGATGAGGGCCGTGTTGGCCATTTCGCTGGCATGTCGATGCGGCGGCGAGTCCGGGCCGTCCGCCCAATAATTCAGCCCACCTTCCTCCACGTCATTCATCCACCAAATGGCCGTCGCCTGCACGATTTCCCACCGCGAGAAGAGCCCCGACCACAGCATCGTCCGCAGTAGCCACATCGGCGTGTTCTTGCGCTCGCGGCCTCGGAATTTCGGATTGTCCGTATGAGCGGGGCCATGAGCCTCGAGTCCGGCCATCACGTTCACGTAGACGGAATGCGGAAGAATCAGCTCTGCGTCGTAGAAGCGCCGCGCAGCCTCGAAATAGGCGTCGCACTCGAGAAAGAGGTGCGCGCCCTCCGCGGTGTAATCAGCATGGACCCAATCCTGTTGAAACCACATCGCGCTGCTGGCTTCGTCGGGGTCCGCGCCCGGCCGATACCACCCCCCCAGAGGCGTGTAGGGAGCGTGCTGCTGCAACAGGGCGCGGACGCTCGAAAGGTCCTCGATCACGTCCCGGAGCAAGACAGGAGGGTCGGCAAAATGAAGTCGGGTGCTCATCTGGCGAGGATATGTGGTCCCTGGCTGGTCCACAAACCGGCGGCGATCGCGTCGAGCCCAGAGCGGGACCCGCTTCCGGGGCCCGACCTTGAGGGGGCCTTGGGAGAGAGAGGGGCGATCGCTCGCGCCCTCCCTCTCCCCGGTCGCGCCTCGCGACCGGGCGGATTGGAATCGCTTCCGTTTGAAGGGAAGCAGCCACGTCTCGTCACCAGGGGACGCAACGTGTCTCGAACAGAAGAGCTAGGCGGAGCCCCGTTCCGAAACCAATCCGCAAAAGCCGGGGCTCAATGCTGCGAATCCATCCTCACCGCCGGGGGCTCCACGGACGGAGCCGCCACGGCGATGTACCCCCCTAAAGCCACAGCCAGGATCGCCCCCAGAATCAACCATTCGACACGGTCCATCCGGGACGCGTCTTCAACAAACCGCTTGATCAGACCCAACGCAATCATCTCTTCCCAGCCTTTCAATCCGTCTCCATGCCTCCCAGAGACCCTCCGGCTTCCTGTGATTTGCAAGCTGCATGCCGGGTTTCACCTAGAACAGTGAAGAGAATCCTGCTCCAAGCCTCCGAGTCCGCGTTTCTCGAGCGGGTCGCAACACCCATGTCCAACCCCCCGAAGATGGGAAGCGACGATTTGCGCCGAGCGGGCACACACCGCCGGCTGGGGGTCGAGTCTGATCTGACTGCTAGTCAAAGTCGAACCACGGACGTCATGACGGGACTCTCCCCTCCCACATCAAGCGTCGTGGCACCGACCGAATGTTGCGAATTGCATCGAACGCGTTGCGTTCCGCAACGCATTTAGGGCTCAACCAGAAGCTCCGAAGAAAGTCCGCCGCGTCCCGCAGGAGGCGCTTTTCCGGTTGACCCGCAGGTCGATCAGCAACGCTCATACCTTGTGGGACGGAATCGTCAGCCGGAAACAGGTCCAACCCTCTTTCCGCTCATAGATCAACTCCCCCCCATTGGCCTCCGTCAGTCGCTTGGCGACGCTCAGGCCCAGGCCCGTGCCCTCGCCGACCGTCTTGGTCGTCACGAAGGCCTCGAAGACCTTTTCCTCCATTCCAACCGGCACGCCGGGCCCATTGTCGAGGACCAGGAAATCAACGCTGCGGCTCCGCCTCACCAGCTTGATCCGGACCATGCCCTCCCTCGAAGTGGGGTCGAATGCGGCGGCATCGATCGCGTTACCGACGAGATTGAGAAGCACCTGAGAGATCTGGCCGGGCCTCGCCTCGATCACGAGGCCCTCGGACGACCCGGGCCCAACGAGCGCCACACCACGCCGCTTTGCCTTCGATCGCGCGAGCGCGAGGCAACCCGCGACGAGAGGGGAGACATCCGCCGGCTGGAGCGGGTCCCCCGAACTGTCTCGTGCAAGTGTGCGGAGCCCACTCACGACCGACGTAATGGACTGGATCACTTCCATATTCTCGTCGATCAGGGCGTTGATGTTTCTCGGGTTGAAACTCGACCCGTCCATCTCTTCCTGAAGCTGCTCCGAGTTCAGGGAAAGCACCATCAGGTGCCCGTTGATCTCGTGGGCGAGACTCGCGCTCATCTGCCCGATGACCGCCAGCTTCTCGTGTGTCAGCACTTGCTGACTCTTCGACTGCACCTGCTCCTCTAGGCCGGTGATCAACTCGTTGAAGCGCCGGTTAAGGCGGCGTACTTCCAATGGGCCTGCAGGCTCACTCTCGAATTGCCCGTGCTCCAGGGCCCTCTCGGCGGCTTCATGCAACCCGCGAATGGGGTCGCCGATCTGTCTGGAAATCCAGAGTCCCGTGGCGAGATGGATCAAGAAGATCACGACGGGCGTCCCCACCGTAATCCAGTCAACGAGTTGTTGATCTCTCCGGACATCGGCCTCGCTCGATTCCGTGGCTGCCACGACCGACTGCGCGAGCCTTTCCACGCCCCGCATCAGATCCGTCGAGGCCGAGTTGACCTCCCTGTAGAGGCTGGTCGGCATGACCGCTTGACTCGATTCGCCGGTCGCCTCGCCGGCGCCCTCTACGGCTTTCTCAATCGTAGAGAGCGGTCCAAGTAGGCTGAACAGATCGTCGCGGAGCCCCCCCCATCGGGTCTCGTTGCCGAGAAGTTTGATTTGCACGGAGATCGCGCTCGCGGAGCGGCAGACGTCCTCGGACAGATACGTCTGCTCGGCGCCCACCAGCAAGTCGAGCATGACCATAAAGCCCGACAGTTGCTGCTCGATCCCCGAGAATTCCGCCTCGATCAGAGACGCATCCGAGTGTGCACGAAATCGCTGATCCGACGCGCGAAGGAAGTACAGGGCCATCAACAGCAGGCAAAGACTCACCAGCAAGCTGATGCCGAGCGGATAGATGAGCCACCGACGAATGCCCCACGCTTCGTCGATTGGATCCGATTGAGAGCGGCTCATGCCGCTCAGAGTCGGTTGCCCACCAAGATCCGGGTGAGCCTCTGCGTCTTGACGCCAGAGGCGAATACCGCGCTTTTCAACTCGTGCTCGAGCTGATCCTGGCGGGAGGTTCGGGACTCATCGGATCTCGTTTTTTCGAGCAAAGCGAGGGTTTCGTCCTCGCTCCTTCCAATCAAGCCCTGCGTCGCCGTCGCAACAAGCGGCGAGTCGCAGAGCTGAGTATGGCAACGCTGCACGTGCATTCCCTCGATCACGAATGTGCCATCGACGCGTTTCGAGATGAGCCAAGCAAACTCGACGATGCCCCACCGCGTGGCTTCCGGCCTGACATGGACAAGGAGAGTCCGGCCATCGCTCGTCGGTACATGGTAGAGCGTGTGCTTGCCAAGCTCTCTTAAATGGAGGGTCAGCCCGGACTGCTCGAAGATCTCCTTTCGCAGATCCGAATCCACATCGACCACGATCGAACGATACCGTTCGCCTTCGGGGATGAGGGCCTCGATCGAGCGGACCGGGTCGCGCAAGGAACAAAATGCTTGGGCCCAAGCCGGCCCCGCTCCGCATACCAGGCACAGCACCAGCAGGCCGCTACGAATGATGTTCTTCGAGTACATGCCGGTCTCCTCTAGATCCGAAAGCGAATTTGCATGAACACTTTCGGGCGCTCACTCTTCCCCGGAGCAGCCTCGACGGGCTGTTGAATTTCGGCTGAGAGGGCCATCATCCGGTGAACCTCCACGCGGAATCCAGCCCGAAGCTCGACCGTCTCTTCCCATTTTTTCGGCGATTCCTGAGACGTGGCGAAGATCTGACCATAGGTCTCCACCTTCTCGAGCAGAGTCTTGTACGAGACATCACCGAGAAATGCCCATCGATGGCTGCCGTCATCCTTTCCAATCGAGAAATCCCCTCGAAGCGCGAATCGCCCAAAGAGATAGCTCGCATCGACGCCACCTCGACGCCGCTCGACGATCCCATTTCGGAGTTTGACGTCGCCGATTTGAAACGACGCCCCCAGAATCAGGCTCTTCCTTCGGGGCGTTCCGATTCGCCCGGTCACCAGGTAGGGGTTGCCCTTTGCTTCCCAGTCGTTTCCAGAGCCCCGACTCCAGCCGAACTCATACTCGCCGAAGGGCAGGATTCCGTTGACCGTCCCGCCCCAATCGGCTCGGAAGCCCTTGATCGTCACGAAGTTGCGCAGCCGACCTTGGCTTTCGGGAGTGAGGTGCTCGAGACCAAATGGCAGGCGGTAATGACCGACCCGAATATTGAAGCGATTCTTCGCAAGGGCGGTCAGGTTGAAGTTGGCGATTCGCCACTGCAGCCCCCAGTTGTTGCCATCGTCGAAGAAGGATGGCGCTGGATTCAGATTCACGTTACGAACGGCGTAGGGCTGAAAGACCAGGGTTCCAATATCACCCTTCGCCGTGGAGAAGACCTTGTGTACGTCGACGCCGAAAAAGAAGAGGTGTGACCATTCCGTATCCGCATCGAAGTATTGCGCCCGATATGCCGCATCCAGTTCGATGCGGAGATTATCTGTCAGGTCTGCAGTCGCAGCGCTGGACTGAAACGTCGATACGAGCAGCACCATGAAGACGAGCACGATGCGGTCGAGCGCCGAACCTCGTATTTGCCGACGAATCCCAAGCTTCGAGCACATCGACCCGCGAAGCCTACCTAACCCTGGAGCTCGGGTACGAATTCGGCTCCACTCATATTCTCTAGACTGGTCCAGTGTGGCAGCACCTCGCATCAAGTTGCCTTCTCCTTCAAGCACCCGCGTCATCGGAAAATTCCTCGCGCACGAGATCGAGCAGCTCGGCTCTGCGGAAAGGCTTTTTGAGAAAGCGTGCGTCTGGCAGAACGTCGCGGATCTCCGCGCTGACGTCCTCGATGAAACCGGACATGATGATCACTCGATCTCCGAGTTGGTGTTCGCTCAGCCACTGGACCAACTCGACGCCCGATTGGCCGGGCAGCACGACATCCGTGATCACCAATTGGATTCGGCGTCCCCGCTGATCGAGCACCTCCAGCGCCTCAGAGACATCAGCCGCTTCCCAGACCTGGTACGTCTGCTCGCGGAGCGCAGTCGCGAGCGCCCCACGCACGGCGGGGTCGTCCTCTACGACGAGAAGTTCACGGGAGGTGTTCGGGGTCTCTGAATCGGCGGCAGCCCAGTTCGCATCCACCAAGGGGAGGCGCACCTCGAATGTCGTTCCCTGGCCGACTTCGGATTGGACGTCGATCTCTCCGCTTCGGCGAGAAACGATCGCCCAAACCGTGGACAAGCCCAGACCCGTTCCCTCTCCTGCCGGCTTCGTCGTCACATAAGGGTCGAAGAGCTCTTCTCGCAGTTTTTCGTCGATCCCCGTCCCATCGTCTCGAACCCGAATCACCGCGGAACGCGGCGGGGGTTCGTCCTCTAAGGTGTCGGCTTTCGCCGTGGCGAGTCCCTCATAGACCTGAAGCTCGATGTGCCCTTCTGCCGTGACCGCATCGCGCGCATTCAGCACGAGGTTCATTACGATCCGCTCGACTTCCGTATCCGTCGCATGCGTGAAGAGAGGGTTATGCGCATAGTCCGCATCGAACTCGATCGAGGAGGGGAGACTCTTTCGCAGCATCTCTTCGGTCTTGCCAACCGCCTCGCCGACATCCCAGGCTCCTTCTCCGTGGTGGGCGTTGGCCCCAAGGGCGCTCAGCTGCTCCACGAGGTGAAGGGCCTTGGAGACCGAGTCCTGGATCAACCGCGTGTCGCTCGCGATCTCTCCCTCGGCGCCGGCCTGATCCTCGATCTCTGCTGCGCAGAGCGTGATCACACCTAAAATGTTGGCAAAGTCATGCGCAACACCGCCCGCGAGACGACCGACGGATTCGAGTCTCCGCGCGTCGTAGAGTTGTCGTTCCGCGCGGCGGAGGTTGGCACCGCTCTCTCGGTCCGATCGAAGGTCGCGAAGGAAGAGGAAGAGCCAGCGCTCCCCCTCACGTAGCGCCTCATCCTCGGCCACGACGACTTCGAGGGGGATCTCGTTGCCCTTGCGGTCGATACCGATGACCTCGCCACGGTCCCGGGAGCGCGCCAATCGATCCAGGATGGGGAGCGCGGGGGCCACCGACCGGTACTGATCGGACAAGAGATTGTCGATCGGAAGCCCCTTCGCAGCCTCTCCTTCGATCCCGAAGAGATCGATGGCGATGGTGTTCAGAAACCGGATGCGCCCGCTCGTCGCGTCGCAGCAGACAATGGCCTGAGGGGATGCGTTGACCAGCGCCGTCTTCTGCCAGAGGTCATCCTCCGCTCTTTCGAGCAACTGCGCGCGAAGCGACTCTTCTGCCCCAAAGGAACGTCGAACCATGACGCCCCCCGCCCCTCCAACAAAGAGCCCAGCGGAGGCGTGGAGCACGTGATTCCACCACAGCAGCAGTGGGGCATAGCCTGTATCCGGCGCAGCCAGTCCCGCGCCCAGGAGCAGATAGTCTGCCGAGAGGAACGTAATGACGACGGCCAAGACGGCTAGAGAGACGCGAATCGAAAAGCAGCCACCGACCAGGAGCATCGTGATTCCGACCCACATCAGGATCGGAGAGGACAACCCCTCGGCCGTGACGAGCGGCATGATCACGATGGGCGTCAACACCCCAAGAGAGAGCGTGCCGACCGCCATCGTCCCCCGACCGGTCCGGAAGAGAATCGCAGGGGAGGCCGCAAAGCAGATAAAGCTGAGGGCGAAAGCGACGTGTCCCAGCACCGGCACGGTCGTGGTGGTCACCGCGCTCGTGTAGCCGCCGATCAGACCGAAAATGGCGAATGCGCTCGTGGCCGTGACGAGTACGCGCATCGACCCGAGCCGCGGGTCTTCTGCTGTGCCGTATGGGGTCGTGCTGGCCTGCCCTACCATCTTCAAACTCGCCTAGGACGGAGTGAACTCGCGCTCGCGCATATCCAATCATACAGACTGAACGGTCACTTCGGAAAAATCTCGAAATCCAGATGGGACTGAAACGCCCATTGCTGCGCAGGCCCCGCCCGATCGACACACGATGTGTCGCTTGCGTCCTTAAAAGCATCGCAATTCGAAGTTCGAGCGAGCCCCCAACAGCTCACAGCCTCGTCAACACGTCGGCCATGCCCGTGCCGAAGATGAGAGGCTTTCGCGGGAGCGTGCGCTAGGTGCGCAACTTTACCTAGGTGAAGAAGAAGTTCAGCGCTCGATCGATGCGTCAGATTGAGGGACTTTGGCCCTACCTGAAGGCGTCTCGCCGCCCTCTTCTCCGAAGACCCGTCCATCCCAACCCCCGCCGAGCGCCTTGTACAGCGACACGAAGGAGCTGAGCACAGACCGATGCGCCCGAGAGTGGCGCAGCTCCGCGTCGAAGAGGGTGCGCTCGCTGTCGAGTACTTCGAGATAGTCCACTACGCCGGCGTCGTAGCGCGCTCGGGAGAGTCGAGCCGCGTTCGCTGCTGCCGTCACCTGCCGGCTCCTCGCGGAGAACTCCGTTCGGAACGTCTCCGTTGCAACGATCGCATTTTCCACTTCCCGGAATGCGTTGAGAAGGGTCAGCACGTATCCCTCGCGGGCCTGCGTGGCACGCGCGACCTGAGCCTCCTTCTGTGCTTTCAGCTGCCCGGAGTTGAAGATCGGCTGAAAGAGCCCCGCTGCGAGACTCCACTGACCAGCATCCATGGAGTTCAGGTCGGTCAAATCCGTCGCGACGACGCTGATCTGGGAAGTCAGCGAGAGCGACGGAAAGCGAAGCGCCTGCGCGACGCCGATGCGCGCGGTTTCTGCGACCAGGACCTGTTCCGCCTCCTGAACATCGGGACGTCGCTGCAGCAGTTGGGATGGCAGCCCCGTCGGAACGACCAGGGGCACCCTCTCAAAATCCACACGCGATCCCAGCTGTACACGGCCCGGGAAGTCACCGAGCACGAGCCTCAGTGCATGCTCCGTCTGCGCGGCGAGGCGCTGGAATTGCGTCACGGAGGCCTCCGCCACGGCCAGCTGGACCTGTGCCTGATTGACGTCGATCTCGGGCTCGATCCCCCGTTCGAAGCGGGCTTGGATGATCTCGAGTCGCTCGGCACGGCCCTCGGCCGTGCGGCGTGAGATCTCGAGTCGGGCGGTCAGGTCCTGGAGCCGGAAGTAGAGATCCGCCACCTCGGCGACGAGACTAATCGTGACGTTGCGTACGCCGAACTCGGATGCGAGCAGGTCCGCTCTCGCCGCTTCGGTCCCCCGTGCGTAACGTCGCCAGAGATCGATCTCGAAGCTCAGGTTCGCACCGACGCCGAAGTTGCTCAGGGGATTGGCGCGCGAATTGACCTTCTTGCTCTGCCGGCCACGGCCGGCCGAGCCGAACACGTCGAGAAAGGGGAATTGTTCGGCTCTCGTAAACGTCACGAGGTACCGCGATTCCTCCAGTCGAGCGAGTGCGATCGCAAGGTCCTGATTCTGCTCGAGCGCCCGCTCGATCAGCGTTTGCAGGACCGAATCGTCGTAGATCTCCCACCACGGCGTGTTCGCGATCGCCTCCTGCACCGCTTCAGTCCGCTCCCAGCTCGCAGGCACGGCGAGCGGGGGTCGCTCGTAATCCGGCGTGAGCGCGCACCCCGGG
>Ga0315316_10002664_pt1 | contig 12876 bp, 13 predicted proteins | sample M160m3416metaG_FD_203702 | JGI IMG/M metagenome (GOLD analysis project Ga0315316, IMG submission 203702) | Ammonia-oxidizing marine archaeal communities from Monterey Bay, California, United States - M1 60m 3416 | ecosystem: Environmental > Aquatic > Marine > Intertidal zone | place: USA...
GGTTAAATTCTGCTACCACTATTGCAATTTTCAAAATTAATTCACCTTAGCGAATTCAAGTAATTCTTTACCATCAATGAAAGGAATTGCATTTTCTTTTGCATATTTTTCTGCTTTATCCACCGATAATGCAGAATATGTTTCAGAATCCATCATTTCACAGATAGCTGTAATTGGAGAGAGATTTGCTAATTGAGCCAAGTATACGGACATTTCAGTATGACCAGTTCTAGAAGAAAGAAGACCATTTGATGCAATCAATAATGGAACATGTCCAGGAGTCTTAAAAGTTGAATTGAAATATTGTTTTGAATTTTCATTTTTGTATAATGTTGACATTTCTTTGATAGTTAATGCTCTATCTCTATCTGTAATTCCAGTATAGGTTTGTTTATGATTAATACTAATTGAAAATGTTGGATGATCACCATATGGAGCAGTACCCATAATCATTTTTTTAGATTCTTCATCAAGTTCATTGGATGAAGATAACATGTTATGCATGTATTTCAGTTGTAATTTTTCTGCAAGTGAATTATCAATTGCAAGACAGAGTAAACCTCCTGCATGTGTTCGCATTCTGACAATATGTTCAGGTGTAACAAACTCTGCTGCAACTACCATATCAATTTCATTTTCACGACCGTCAGAATCATGAATCATCACAAACTCGCCACGCTTTAGTGATGAAATTGCAGAATCAAATGTCATAAAAAAAATTGATTTTTAGTTATTATAAAGTTTACTAGAATTTTTGTTATTACCAATTTATTGGTAGTAAATGTTTATTCTAGGATTTTATTTTAAGATGTATTTTCCTAATACGTCAGTTTCAATGTTTAACTTATCATCAATATTTTTTGTCTTGAAATTGGTAATTTCCATAGTGTGAGGAATTAAACAGACGGATGCTAGATCATTTTTTACATTAACAACTGTTAAACTGATTCCGTCTAAAGCAATAGAACCCTTCTTAACAACATATTTTTTTAAATTTTTTGGAATTTTAAACCAGATTTTAACTTCTTTTGGTTTTTTCTCAATTTTTTTAATTAGAGCTACACCATCAACATGACCTAAAACAAAATGTCCTTCTAATCTTTCACCCACTTTAAGACTTCGTTCTACATTAACAATACTTCCAACCTTGAGATTTCCCAAATCTGTTTTTTTCATTGTTTCATCAATCATCTCAAATGTACAAAGATTTTTCAAAATTTTAGTGACACTAAGACATACACCATTTAGTGCAACACTCTGACCAATTTTTAATCCCTTGGAATCCTTACCCAAATCAACAGATAATTTAATTGCACTACGATTTTCTGTATTTTTTTCTATTTGCTTAATTTTTCCAGTGCTAGTGATTATTCCAGTAAACATATTATTCTAATATTAAACAATCTAAAAAATATTTATTTTTATCTTATAATTTTTCATTTGATTTCATTTCTTTTGTAATAAAGAGTCTATACCATATTTCAAACGCTAATAATCCAAGAAATTTATTAATATATTTAATATCAAGTGACGGATTATTCATATATTTTTTTATCCAATCATTATTGATCCAACCATCATTAACAATTCTAGCATCATCAAGAAATTCTTTACATAGGTTATGTCCAAAAGTATTCCATAAATTAACGGTATTTACATTAAAACCAAGTTTTTGTTTTGAAATTAACGATTCAGAATTATTTTTCTTTAAAAGTAAACGTAATGGAAGTTTACCAATATTGTTTGATTCATCATATTTGAATTTAGTTGCAATTTTTAGTCCATAAGAGATTAATTTCTCATTTAATAATGGTGCAAGAATTTGGATATCAAAATGTTTTGCAATTCGTGAGTTAATTGGATTGAAATTATATAGTAATTTTCCATTATAATCAGCTAGAAAAACTTGTTCTAATCTGGATAATGAATTATTAAAATATGGTAAAAGTTGTTGATAAATAAGATCCCACGAAAAATTAGTTTTTTTGCCAAAAATTAATTCTTGATCATCAACACGATCTCTTTCATGACATGACAAATATGCTTTCACTTTCTCAAGTGGAGTAGATTTTTCATTTGTGATGATAAGAAATTTTTCATATCTGAAAGTGTAGCCGGAAAAAATTTCATCCCCCCCATCACCAGAAGCAAGTATATTTGAGAGAGTGGAGGATTTTTTGGTTACATAATACCAATGTAAATCCCAAAATGGCAATTGAACTTGAGAAATAGCGGCAGGAAGTTCAGAAAGATAATTTTCCAGTTCTACAATATGATGATTAGCTTCAAACTTTTCTGCAATTTTAGCTGCATTTGGAGTTTCATCAATACTTTTTGCAAATTTTATTGAAATTGCTTCTAAATCTATATCAGGATAATTTTTTCGTACTAAGCCAAGAATTAAAGTGGAATCAACACCCCCACTTAATGCAATAGATATTTTTTTTGTTTTGAATTTTTCTATTTTTTGGCGTATATCCTCAGATATCATATTCTCAATAGTGTTTAAATTTGGAGTATCAGCATTAGCAACAAAATCTTTCCATGATTTTTTTGGTAAGTTTGGAGATATTGAAGGATCATAACGAAGAGTTAGAATGTCTACTATTGATGAGCTATTAATTAAATGATTAAAAGTCTCCACGACCTAATCCTCTAAAAATTATTTTGTTTTGTTTGGCTACAGAAGGCTGAATTATTCCTCTAGCATCTATTAAAACTGGATTCTTCATTTGTTTAAATAAAGAAACTTCTAGTTTTTTAAATTCATTATGAGCAGTTACAATAATTGTTCCATCAACTTTTGGAATAATTTTTTCAATATTTGTTTCAACAGTAATTCCAAAAATTTCATTTCCAGAAAAATATGGATCATAGATATGTATATTGACGCCTAGATTTTGCAATTTTCTAATAATTTTCTCTGCTGGAGTTAATTGAATGTCTTTAACATTAGGTTTGTACGAAATGCCAAGTATCAAAATATGACTATTTTTTATTGATTTTTGAGATTCTTCAAATGCATCTAATGTAAGTTTGATAACATAATCTGGCATTTTTTCATTAATTTGTCTTCCAGATTCAATAATGCTGAGTTTAACTCCTGCTCTTTTTGCAGTGTTAAGAAGTTGATAAGAATTAATTGGTAAACATGGTCCTCCAACTCCTGCACCTGGATAATGTACTTGAAAATTATATTTTTTCTTAGCAGCTTCAAGAACTTTATTTGTATCAATTCCAAGTTTATCAAACATAAGAGATAATTCGCTAATAAATGCGATATTGATATCACGGAAAACATTGGTTGTGAGTTTTACGGCATTAGCAGTTTTACAATCAGGCATTTCAATTAATTCAACACCAAATACATAATTGTATATCATTTTAATAATTTTTTTAGCATCATTATTTATTGCGCCAACTAATCTTGGAAGATTCGTAAAATCATGTAATATTTCACCAGGATTTGCATTTTCAGGACAAACACCAATAGAAAAAGTAGTTTTAGGATCTAATCGATTAGAGTTGCAGATAATACTTATCATTTCATCTTCAATGAATCCAGGTTCAATTGTACTTTCAACTATAACCAACGAATGTGGTGACAAGAGTTGAGATAAACTAGAAGCCACATTTCTCAAGGCAGTATAATCAGGAATATTATTTTCATCCATTGGAGTAGGTAAAGATAAAAGAATTAAATCAGATTTGGGAATTGCTTCTTCAATTTTTGTTGTAGCAAAAAATTTATTATTTTTTAAAACCTCATGGAATATTTCTTCATAGCCAGGTTCATCTTTTAAAGGAAATTTTCCAGAGTTGATAGTTTCTACCAGTGTTTTATTTATGTCAACACCAATAGTTGGTAATCCAGATTTTGCAAATGATAGAGCTGTAGGAAGTCCAATTCTACCAATTCCAATTACACAAATATTCAGTATTTTACTATCTAATGCAGCCTTTACTGACGAAAAATCATTCATCTTAATTTTAGTTTCAGACATATTTTGACCTATCATGATTTTTTAAGAATATGCCTATTATAATTTTGGAATGATATCATTATGTCCAAAATTTTAAAAGTTCAAGAATTTTAGAAATAATGAATTTTAGTGAAAGTTGTCATTACTGCAGCAGGGAAAGGTACAAGATTATTACCATTTACAAAGGAAATTCCTAAAGAAATGATGCCAATATTCTCCAGAATTAATTCAAAAGAAAAAACTATCAAACCAATTTTAGAGATTATTTATGAGCAATTGTATTCAGCAGGCGGGAGAAATTTTTCTATAATTATTGATAGAAAAAAAGATGCAATTAAGAGATATTTTACGATAGATAAAAAATTTTTAAATGATTTAGATAATAAACAAAAAAGAAATATTTCAAAATTTTATGAGCATATTGAAAAAAGTAAAATTAATTGGATTTATCAAAAAAAACAATTAGGTTTCGGTGATGCAGTAAAATTAAGTGAGAAATATGTTGGAAATGAAGATTTTTTAGTTCATGCAGGGGATGCTGTAATACTTAGTAAAAATAGACATCCAATTTTAAGATTAATTGATACAGTAAAAAATGATCCAGAGGTTTCTGCGGTACTATTATGTAAAAAAGTAAAAGATCCAAAGCGATATGGGGTGCCAGAAATAGAAACAAGTACAAGATTACATCACATAATAAAAAATGTTGAAGAAAAACCAAGAAAAGCAAAATCAAATTTGGGTATCTTGCCAGTATATTATTTTAAAGCAGATATTTTTGATTGTTTGAAAAAAATTAAGCCAGGTAGATTAAATGAGTATCAATTAACAGATGCTATACAAAAACTAATAGAAAATAATAAAAAAGTTGTTGCAATTACACTTCAAAAAAATGAATATGAACTTGATGTAGGAACTATAGCAACATTAAAGTCTACACAAGAAATTTCATACAAATATGGATGAGTTTCAATAGAGTGATAAAAAATTATGAAATATTTAGTAACAGGGGGAGCAGGATTTATTGGAAGTCATATAGCTGAGAGACTTATTCAACAAAATGATTCAGTTATTGTATTAGATAATCTAAATACAGGTAAATTAAAAAATCTTGAAAAAATATTAGATGATATTACTTTTGTAAACGGAGATATTCGTGATGAAAAAATTATTGAAAAACTTTTAGATGATGTAGATGGAGTTTTTCACCAAGCAGCTTTGGCATCAGTTCAAGATTCATTTTTAAAAACAGATGAATATTATGATGTAAATGTTAATGGAACAGAGAATATTTTCAAACAATCTAGTAAAAAAGGAATTAAAGTAGTTTATGCAAGTTCATCAAGTGTATATGGTAATCCAAAGAAATTACCAGTAGATGAACAAGATGAGAAAAATCCTTTCAATCCATATGCAAAAACAAAATTAGAAGATGAGAAATTGGCAGAAAATTATTCAAAAAAAGGAGCAAAAATTATTGGACTGAGATATTTTAACGTGTTTGGCTTTAGACAGTCTAAAGAATATGCAGGAGTGATAAAATTATTTCTAGAAAAAATTTCAAAAAAGGAATCACCAAAAATTAATGGGGATGGGATGCAAACAAGAGATTTTGTACATGTAAGAGATGTCGTAAATGCAAATATTCTTTCTATGACAAGTGAAGTCGATCATGAATTTTTTAATGTAGGCACAAATTTTGGAATAAGTGTGCTAGATTTAGCAAATATGATCATAGATGCATCTGGACTAAACATTTCACCCATTCATGGTCCTGCACTTCAAGGAGATGTGAATGCAACATTAGCAGATATATCATTAATAAACAAAAAATTAGGATGGAATCATAGTATTACATTGAAAGATTGGCTAGAAGATGTTATTAAAGCAGGTAAAATTGACGAGGTTTGATATGATTCCATTTTTTATTCAAGACTTTACAAAAGAGATGGAAGAAGCTGCCATCCATGCGTTAAGAAATGAATCATTTGTAGGTGGAGAGAGCGTTACCAAGTTTGAAGATGAATTTGCAAAGTATACAGGGACAAAATATGCAGTTTCAGTAAATTCAGGAAATAGTGCATTACAAATTTCATTGATGGCACTAGGTATATCAAATGATTCCAAGGTTGTAACTCCAACAAATTCGTTTATTGCTTCAGCAAATTGTATAAGGATGACAAACGCTAGACCAATTTTATCAGATATCAATGTAAAAGACGGAGGAATTGATCTAACAAATATTAAAGAAAAGGTTAATGCAATAATTCCGGTTCATATTTACGGTAATCCATGTGATTATGATTCAGTTAAATCATTTGCAGAAGAAGAACAAATTCCAATAATTGAGGATGCATGTCAAGCACATGGTGCATTATACAAAGGAGAGAAAGTTGGAAGTCTTTCGAATGTTGGATGTTTTTCATTTTATCCAACAAAAAATATGACAGTTGGAGGAGATGGGGGAATGACTACTACAAATAATGAAGAGATTGCATTAAAGATTAGATCAATTAGAGATAATGGTAGAAAAACCAAGAATGAATTTGACAAATTAGGGTTTACGATGAGACTTAACACAGTTAATGCTGCAATTGGTCGAGTTCAATTGAAACATCTTGATGAAAAAAATGAGAGGAGAAGGAAAATTGTCGAGATATACAGAAAAGAATTAGTCAATGATTGTATTTTACCTGAGAATAAAGATGGAAAGTCAGTGTATCATCAAATCGTAGTTAAACATGAGAAAAGGAATGAAATACGTAAAGAATTAACAGAAAATAGTATTGGTTCAGCCATATATTATGAAAAGCCAATACATCTACAACCAATCTATAAAGAATATGAATACAAATTACCCAATAGTGAAAAATTTTCTAAAGAAATTTTATCATTGCCTTCTTATCCAGGATTGACTGATGAAGAAGTACGTAGTATTGCTGAACACGTTAATAAAATAATTAAATAAATATGAAATTATTAATTGGAGGTGCAAGTTCAAAGATGTTCCATCTTAAAGAATTTTCATCGATGCTAGAAAAATTTGATGTGGAAACTAAATTAGTTTTTGATACAGATTATGCAGATGGATTTCCAAGTAGAAAAATTTCGAAATGGTTTTCTACAAATCTAAAATTTAAAAAATTAATAGATGAATTTTCACCAGATTTGATTCTTGTAGATAGACAACGTCATTTTGGCATGGAGGCAATAAAGAACAATATTCCATTAATAATTCAATTAAGAGGTAATCATTGGAAAGAACTTGAAATGGCAAAAAAAACACTGTATAGTTCACCACCAAAAAGAATTGCTATAAACAAATGGGAAGAGATTGCAGAAGAATGTTTTAGTGGTTCAGAGGTAATATTCCCAATTTGTAAACATCTTGAAAATATAGTTATAAAAAAATATCCTGGAAAAAAAACTGCAGTGATGCAAGCAGGAATTGATCCTAGTCACTGGTTTGAACAAAAAGGTATGGAGTTGAGACACCCCTGTGTAGGCTTGGTACAAGGAGCTGTCATTTTAGAAAAAACAAAAGAATTACTAACATTAACTAAAGTTCTTGAAAAAATGCCTGAAGTTACATTTTATTGGGTTGGAGATGGACCCTACAAAGATTTAGTATTACCAACATTACAAAAATATGAAAATTTTAAATGGTTAGGTGCATTAGACTATCCTAATAAAATAAGGGAGTTTCTTACTGAGATTGACGTGTATGTATTATTGAGTGGTATTGATATGTCTCCACTAACCGTACTCGAAGGACAACTAATGAAAAAACCAGTTATAGCTACAAACGTAGGAGGAATTCCAGAGTTAATGAAAGATGAGAAAAGTGGGTTCTTAATTGAAAAAGGTGATTCTAGTAGATTATCAATTTTATTACAAATGATTTTAGATGATAGGAAGAAGACAGAAAGTATGGGAGTATATGGAAGAAAATTTGTTGAAGAGAATTTCAGTTGGGAAAATATTACAAAACAATTTCTTAAAGATATAGATAATTTATTAAAATAAAATTATTTTTTTCCAGTTACACTAATTCCACTTTCAGTTTCTTTGAAGGAACTAATTTTTAATTTAACATCACGATACCATTTTTTTACTTCTTTTGGAGTATGTCTGTAAGCAAATTTTGGATAATACCAATCAAAATTTACGCCTATACTTCTTTCAAGATTATCAGATTCATCCCAAAAACACTTTAAGAAATTCCAATAAATGAAACGTTGAACATCATAAGTTCCAGACTTTATTCCTAATAATGGGATATCTCTAGGAATGATAATTTTCTTTTTTAATTTTGAAAGAGATTTTCCTAATATGGCCATATCTTTTGAGAATTGTGTACATTCAGAAATTGACATTTTTATTGTTTTTTCACGAATAAAATCATCAGCATATTCACGCATTGGTGCTTTTTTATTATAAACATAAATTGAGATATGACCATTCTTTTTCAAGAATTTTGTAAGATATTTGAACGAAGTTTCAGTATTTTTTGTATGATGCAAAACCTGATCTGATAAAATATAATTGAAAAAGGATTTTCTAAATGGTAGTTGTCTAATATCAGCTTGAATAAAATGGATGTTTGAAGATTTACCATATTTTTTATAGGCAAAGTCAATACTATCACTTGCATCTATACCAAAAACTGTTGAAGTTTTATTTATAGAAAGTAATTTGGCACTATTTCCAATACCAGTACCAGCATCAAGGATTAATTTTTGTGGTTTTAGAAATGTATTAAATAATTTTATTGATTTAAAATCAAATCGATCAAGAAACCAATTTTTTTGCCATTCTATCCAATCTTTAGCATGATGGTTTGTGTGATGAGATTTCCATTTTGCTGAGAATGCATCTTCAGTACGAACAAAATCTTTAGTTTTATCAACTACAAAACGTGGAACACCTTTGACAATTTTGAATTTTTCTTTACAGTTTTGACAGTTCAACATTCCTTCAATAATTTCATTATTAGTTTTTGATTTTATTTTTAGAGTTAGATTAGAACTACAGGAAGGACATACAATATGCTCTAAGATTGAGGATTTCATGATTTTGGAAAATATTACCGTTTTATAAAATCACAGTTTTAAGTTGTAAAGATCAAGGTATTTTGGTAATAAAGCATCCCAACTAAAATCATTATTAATAATTTCAAGAGCATTTTTTGAATATTTTTCTTGAAAATTTTCATTCTCAAGTAAATTATTAATTTCAGAAAGTAATGTATCAGGATCTTCAGAAGGCACTAAAATTCCAGTTTCACGGTTTTTAATCAATTCAGAATTTCCACCGACATCAGTTGCAATAACAGGGGTTTTTAAAAAAAATGCTTCTTTGATTACTTGAGGTATACTCTCAATTCTAGAAGGAACGATCAATATTTGTGATTCTTGTAAAATTTCCATTGCATCAGCCCAATCCAAGTTAGTACAATACTTTACTGATGCTTTAATTTTTGATTCAATTTTTTTTAAAATATCTATTCCTTTTTCATAGCTGTCTCTTCCAACATAAACAACTTGTTTTTTATTTTTTGGTTTTATCTGAATTTGAGAAAATTTTTTTGGATCTAGTGGAGCAGGTAAATATTTAAAATTTAAATTCATTTTTGCATATTCTTTTTGAACGGTTTTTGAATCAGTGGTTAAAATGTCAGCCCAAGACAAAACCTGTTTTTCTTTTGCATTTACTATACTACTAGTAACTTTTGAATGTAATAATCCAATTTGTTCTGAATATACACCATGAACAGATAGAATCTTAGTTTTTGCATTAATTTTTTTCATAATAAATGCAGATGGAATGTTCCATGCATGTACAATATCATAATGTTTTTTGTTGGAAAGTGCTTTCAAAGTTCCAAATAAGGAGAAGCTTAGATTTTTCATATTTTTTATTGGTATATGAGGAACATCCATTAGTTCAACATTAAAACCATTTTCACGAAGCTTTTCTGCAACACGAAATGCATGAGGGCCAATTCCTCCAGCTCCAGAGTATGTAGGAGATATGAAAAGAATATTCAATTTGAAATTATTTAGATAGTGAGTTTTTAAGCTGTTGTATTCATTTCATAGAATTTTGATTAAATCTAGAAGTTTAGTGGATTTCATATCAGATCTATTTACTAGAATTGATTCACAATTTGCCTTTGTTGCAGAATTTATATCATGAATTCTATCACCAATTACTATTACATCAGAAGATGAAAAATTCAATACCTCACATGTATGTTTTATTTGAAGAAATCTATCAGGATAATCATCTCGGGTTATTATTGAAGAGAAATTTTTAAAAATATTCAATTTTTTTAATATTATATCTACAGATTTTCTACATTGCATAGTAACAAGTGAAATTGTATAATTTTGCGAAATTATATGTTGTATCACATCATCTAATCCTTCAATTATTTCAAAGCTATTAGATGCAATTAATTCTTCTTTACATATTATTTCAAAGGCTTTATCGATTATATTTTGATTGTTTTGGGCATGCTCAATTATACTTGGTATTAATGGTGAAAGATCATCTTCTATGTTAAAAAAATCTTTTAAATTTTTTTGTAGAAGTTCATATCTAATAGGAAGTTTAACTAGTGTTCCATCGAGATCAAATATTAAACATTTTGTCATAGAACTTGTACCTTTGTTCCATCTTCCTTAATTATCCAATCACCACAATCAATGTGTCTTATAAGAAGTGTTTCTTTCGGGTAGATGTCATTACCAATTATTTCAGGATCAGAAATTTCACCTAATCCTATTTTTGTATAAAGATATGGAAGATTGTATTTAGGATCTTGGTTGAAGAATTTTGAAGAGATGTAACCCCATAAAGGAGTCGTAGTATGAAATTTTCCAGAATCAATTTCAGTTATATGCATATTATTTTGAATGTCACCTTTTAGATCTACAGCATAATTTCCATGTGGATTACTGTCAACAGATGTAACTGCCAATTCACAAAGCTTGTTAATTTTTTCATCTACAATAATTTTTGAAACTGTAGGGGTTCCAGTAATTCCAGATGGAGATATGTGTTTGAATGGGTATTCCAGTCTTTCTCTAGTATAGGATGCAATTAGTTTTCCATTAAACCAAAAACTATCCCATGCAATGTTTCGTCCAGGTAAATATTCTTGTATCATAAAATCATCCAATTGTGCTTTCTTTCTTAAAATCCAAAGATTTATCCAATTATATGCTTCAGAACTATTTTCACACAGAAGACTAAGATTACCACCTGCACCTTTTTTTGAGCGAATCCATAATGGACCACCACCTAATTCTCCAAAGTATTTTTCTAAATCATTCAAAGAATTTAGTGTTTTTGTATATGCCACATCAATATTTTTTTCAGATAAAATTTTTTGAGTCGTTAATTTATCATATGCAATCACGGCAGATGAGGGTAAAAATATTTTTGAGTTTAATTCATCGTCTTGAGAAATTACTAGTGCTTCAGATGAAGGTTGAGGATGAATAAAATCTACGTAGTATTCATCAACAATTTTTTTAATTTGTGGAAGAAATGTAGGATCAGAATGTCGCGGTGTATTTACACGTAGATTGACATCAGGGAATTCCAGATAATATTGATTGAAATCAGTTCCAATAAGAAAAAATTCTTCATTGGTGGCTCTTAATGCCCTAACAAAATTTACACCACCTATACCACCAGAACCAGTTACAAGTATTTTTTTCATCATTTGTTATCTAAAAACAACCAAAATATGTTAAGCTTATGAATTGCACGAAAGTGTTTTAAAAAACAAGCCTAAATAGATAACAAAATTGATGAAAATATGCAGTATATTTTTCTGAGTCATGATGTAGATTGGAGAAGACAAGGTCCACCAGTTGAACATGTATTGGAAAGAAAAGATAGATTTGATTCAGAAATTTTTGCTAATACTAAACCAGAAAATTTGTATCGCAATATTCCTAAATATATGGAATTAGAAGAAAGATTTGGGATTCGTTCAACATTTTTCTTTAGAACAGTTTATGAAAATGGAAATTTAAGTGATTATGAAGATGATATTCAATCTTTACTCAAAGGAAATTGGGAAATTGGTTTACATACAGATCCACAATCTGTAAATGATATTGAAAAAATTAGACAAGAAAAAGAAAAACTTGAATCTTTAACAAAAACACCGATTATTGGAAATAGAGTTCACTTTTTAAATTATAATTCAGAATTACCAATAAAACTAAAAAAATTAGGTTTTGTTTATGATGCATCACTTAGATATTCAAAAAATAAAATTGATGAAAAAGAAATGGGTCATTCAAAAATTGATGGGGTGATTGAATTTCCTGTTACATTGATGGATGCATATTTGTTTACACACATGGGAATTAAAGAAGAAGGAATTATTCCAGAATTTAAAAAAACGATAGATATTGGTAGAAATTTTTCAGATGTGAATGTAATCAGTGTTATTTGGCACGATAATGTTTTAAAAATGAAAGGTGGAAGAATGTATGAGAAAATTTTAGAATTCCTCACATCACAAGATGATGTAAAAATTTTACCTGGTAAAGATTTGGTTAAAATTTTAAAATAATTTCAAAAATTAATTATTGAGCGCCCATTGCTTGTTCTGCTTGGTGGAACATCTCACTCTTTGCACAACCTGCTGCAAGTTCGTCACCTGCACCTCTTCTCATAAGACCTCTGTAAAGACCGTCTTCGAGTTTTACACCTTCACGTTGTTCCCATTCCTCAACAGTGATAGAGTATTTCTTTTGGATTCTGTCTCTGTACCATTCTGGAATTACATTGAATGCACAGAATGGAATAATTCTAAGGTCTGGAGTAACATAGTGAATATCACATCTTTGTAATCTTTCTAAATCTT
>Ga0315316_10002665_pt1 | contig 12876 bp, 5 predicted proteins | sample M160m3416metaG_FD_203702 | JGI IMG/M metagenome (GOLD analysis project Ga0315316, IMG submission 203702) | Ammonia-oxidizing marine archaeal communities from Monterey Bay, California, United States - M1 60m 3416 | ecosystem: Environmental > Aquatic > Marine > Intertidal zone | place: USA...
GAACTTCTATTAGAAACATCTGGTGATGATGAAATTTCCTTTATGGGTAAATTAAAAATCGAGGATGACTATCTCTTATATGAAGACCTTATAAATACAGGTAGTGACTATAAACGTATTAATATATATAGTAGATTTGATGCTAAATATATTGTAGGTAATTATACCACGAGTAATTTTAATGTTCATGAGCGCGCGAATAAATACTTCCCGGAAGGACGTAGAGATCATGTCGCTCAACATGCAGTTTTAGAGTAATTAATTAATAACGATTGGAGTTATCGAAATGCCGGCTTTAGTAACAAACAAATTTAGAATGTTCAATGCAAAGCAGTTTCGAGAGTCTTTTGACGAAGATTCCGGAATGACAACATTTGCGAACACAGTCGCGGGCGATACATACTTAGAATCTAATATGTATCTTTTCATCGGTGGAGTCCAGAACTGGGCTAATGTAGCAGGAGCCGCGGCAGCAGACAACGACACAACACCCCCTACACCCACCGATTCAGTATCAAATACTTATTATAATCATTGGAAAGATATGATTGCAGCTAAAAAGGTTGTATCTACTGATGTGACACATTGTATTCCTAGATATAATTGGGCAAACAATACATCTTATTTTGCTTATGATAATACGCAAAATGCTATGCTTGCCAATACCTTTTATGTCATGACAGATGAATATAATGTATATAAGTGTTTAGCAAACAATAACACTGGTGGAACAAGTGTTGCAAAACCAACAGGTCAAGCAGCAACTATTGTTACACCTGGATCAGATGGATATAAGTGGAAGTATATGTACACAATTTCGGCCGCATCGGCTTTGAAATTTGTAACTACTAATTATATTCCTGTACAACAAGTACGTTATCAGAATACTGTTATGGCATCAGCCACTCAGGAAAATACCTTACAACGTGCTGTTGAAAACGCAGCTACTGATGGTGCTATTAATATCTATAGAAAAACAGCTAACGGAACAGTTGGTGGTGCTGAATATTTAATTTTTGAAACCAATACACTAGATAATGGTTTCGGAAGTGGATATTCACATACTACTACTTCCGTGCGTATTCATAGTACTGCGAGTGCATCTGATGATGTTTATATCGGTTCAGATATATTCTTTACTTCAGGAGATGCTGAAGGACAAGGCGGAACCATTACAGATTATGATGGTACTACAAAAGTAATTACTTTTGCACCAGCAGTTTCAACTGCCGCGGCACAAAGTGATAGTTTCCAAGTAGCACCCAGATTACAGATATTAGGTGATGGAAGCGGAGCAAATTGTAGGGCAAACGGAACTAATACTTCCGGTTTAACTGATGTTATAACAATTGCCGCAGGTTCTGGATACACAAATGCAGCTGTTAGTGTTTTAGCTAATAGTTCCTGGAATACAGATGATGCCACAGTTCAAGCTATTATTGAACCAAAAGGTGGCCATGGATTTGATGCCACAGAAGAATTAGGTGGATATAACGTTATGATTAACGTTAGACTTGAAAATGATGAATCCGGGGAATTTACAGTAGCCAATGATTTTAGAAAAATTGGTTTAATTTCACATCCGAACGCAGCTAACACAACCAATGATGATGATCTTGGTATACCAGCAACCATTTCATTGGGTGACCAGGCACTTAGAGTTACAGTGCAATCTTTTTCAGGTTCTGCATATTCATCAGACCAATTAGTGACAGGTTCAGTATCCGGCGCTACAGGAAGAGTAGTTGATTGGACTTCAGGAACGAGTAAGTTGAGAATGTCTCAAGTTACAAAAGGCGCAAATGCCTCAAACGGTTGGGATGGAACACCAGGTTCTTTTCAATCTAACGAAGCATTGACGGTTTCCGGAGGTGGTACAACTGCTAATACAAGTGCTATTGAAGGACCTGACTTGAAACAATACACTGGTGATATTCTATATGTTGAAAATAGATCACCAATTTCAAGGGCTAGTGACCAGATCGAAGATGTTAAATTGATAATTAACTTCTAAACAATAAGGTAATAAGTGTCAGGCGTAAAAACAAATTTTAACATTGCACCATACTATGATGATTTTGATGGAGCAAAAAGCTTTCATAGGATATTATTCAGACCTGGTTTCGCAGTTCAGGCAAGGGAACTTACCCAAATGCAAACCATCTTGCAAGAGCAAGTTACCAGGTTCGGAGATCATATCTTCAAAGAAGGTAGTAAAGTTTTTGGTGGAGATGTAACACTCAATACACAAGTTAATTCTTTAAAGTTAGAATCGGCTTTTGATGCTGCAACTGTGACCGTTGGTTCTTTTGAAGGTAAAACTATTACTGGAGGCACATCAGGTGCTAAAGGTTTAGTTATTAGAGCAGAAGCTCTTACTGTATCGGATCAACCTACTTTAATTTTTTCTAAATTAGGCGGTGGAAATTTTTTAGATGGTGAAACAATTTCCACTTTAGAAACAACACCATATCAAGCTAATACTGTTAGTTTAAGTGGTGCTTCTGGAGTGCAGTATGCTCAAAATACATCATCTATTGCAAGTATTACAGAAGGATGTTTTTATATAAGTGGATTTTTTGTTTTAAATCCTGCCCAAACTATTGCCTTAGATAAGTATAGCGGTTTTCCAACAAAAAGAGTTGGTTTAACAGTTACTGAATCTATTGTTCAAACAGATGATGATTCGTCCATTTTAGATAATGCACAGGGTACTGCTAACTATGCGGCACCGGGTGCTGATAGATTTAAAATGGCATTGACTTTAACATCTTTAGATATAGCAACAACAACTACCGCTACAGATGGAACTGTCACAACTACTTCTAGTACTTTTACAGAATATGCTGGTGAAAAATTTATAGAATTAGTTAGATTAGAATCCGGTGTTAAAGTTTCAGAAACCAAGTTTCCAATTTATGGGGAACTTGAAAAAACATTAGCCAGAAGAACATTTGATGAATCAGGCTCATATACTGTAAGACCATTTGGAATACAATTAAGAAATCATAAAGATGGAAATACTGCTTTAATCTCTGCCGGATTAGAAGCAGGTAAAGCTTATGTAAAAGGCTATGAATATGAAAATATTGCAACACAATATATTGATGTAGAAAGAGGTCGTGATACAGCAGATGTATCAGATTATATTGTTGCATCAGATTATGGCAATTCTTTGTATCTTAAAAATGTTTTAGGTACTTTCGATATATCCAAACATGAATTGGTGGATTTGCATTGTTGTCCTTCCGCTTCTGTTAATGCTATGTCAAATGATACTAATGCGTTAACAAAATACAATCAAACGAAGATGGGAACAGCAAGAATAAGATCGTTTGATTGGGAACAAGCAGATCTAACTGCATCTAATACTACACACTTTCATTCAGTATATTCATCTCGAATATATGACATACGTTTAGATAAAACTATCTCCGGTGAAGTATCTGGTGAAGGTGATGATTTAACAACTATTGGTGTTCCAGCAGCACTTACATCATATGCAAATGGAGCATATAAAGGTGCAGTAGTAACTGTTAATACCACGAATGGTACCACTGTTTCAAGTGATACAGTTTCTATTGCTGAATATATTGCTATAGGTTCACAACATACTGTTAAAGCTAATACTGCTCTATCACAAAAGGTATTATCAAATTCATCATTTACTATTTCTTTTAAATTTCAAGATTTAGGATCGATGGTTGTAAAGCACGGAAATATAAATCAATTAACTGCTGCGAACACAACTTATGTTGTAAAAACGACATCTGCAGATATTGATAAATTATCAAGATTTAATAATGATCCTGAGGGAATAGCCCAATTAACAGGCGTAAGTAAAAATACATTATTATATCAATTACCATTTTCACCTTTGGCAACTATACCCGACGGGGTTACTTATACCTATAAAACATTTCAATCAATTTCTGTGCCGATGGCAGGAACAACAACTGTATCGACATCAACCGGTTCTTTTATAGGATCAGGGTCACAGTCTGCATCAACTGCGAAAGAATTGTTTTCAGTAGCTGTTAAAACAATTGACAATGCCGCCAATCCACCGATTGATAATGTAACAGGAGAAGCATTAACTGAAGGGCAGTTATTAAATTTTGATGCATCCACAGGTAGAACAGCAACTATTGATAGTGCTACTCAAACAACATTAAATTTAAATACAAAAAGTGGCGCATATCAAGTAGAAGTACTTTCAACTATTAGAACAGCTAATGCAACACCAAGATCAAAAACGTTAACAGTTGGAAATACAACTGTTATAGCTTCAAATACAACTATTTCTAAAGGTCAAGTCCATATTGCTGAGCCTAATAAAAAGGCCGGTAAAAAAGATACCTTGATGATATCCGATGTTGTTAATATAGCTTATATAATTGATTCTGGAGACGCTGCGCAACCGGTAAGTTCAGCAATGATAACAGCACTTAAAGATGCTGCATCAACAACTGCCGTAGATGCTACTTCTAGATATGATTTAGATAACGGACAACGAGATAATTATTATGATTGGGCTTCCATTTTATTAAAGCCTGGTCAACCAGCCCCTGCTGGACAACTATTAATAATTTGTGATCATTTTAGTAATCCTGCTTTAACACCACCAATTCAAGATGCGCTTGCTGGATATTTTTCAATTGCATCATATGCCGACGTAAGTTCAAATACAGGATACCATTATGACCTACAAGGTGTTAAAAGAAAAGGATTTAATTTTTCTGCTGTTCCAAAATATACAAGTCCTACAACAGGTGAAGAAATTGAATTAAGAGATTGTATAGATTTTAGACCTACACGTTATTCTGCTAATAATGACAAAGGTTCTAATACTACAAATGATATGACATCTAATAATGAAGCGATTCCTTCTTCACAGTTGGGATCTGCTGGCGGAACACCAGACCCCGAATATACATTTCAATTTAATATTAAATACTATTTGGGCCGTAAAGATAAATTAACCCTTTCTAAAGATAGGAAGTTTAATGTACTTAAAGGTGTACCAGCATTAGAACCAGTTGCTCCTCCGGATGACGACGATTCTATGACGTTGTATACATTAACTATTCCTCCATATACTTTTAATACTCAAGATATTAAAACAAAGTATATTGATAATAGACGTTATACAATGAGAGATATTGGTAAATTAGAAAAGAGAATAGAAAATTTAGAATATTATACTGCATTATCAATGTTAGAAAAAGAAGCCGCGGCTTCATCTATTTCTGGTGGATCAACACAAGACTCGCTCTTTAATCCTGCCGGTGATAGATTTAAAAATGGTATTTTAGTAGACGGATTCAAAGGTCACGGTATTGGGGATGTTATAAACAATGATTATAGGAATTCAATTGATATTGAAAAGAATGAATTAAGACCCCCATTTAAAACTGATAACTATACTTTCCAGATGACCGATATTGGTGGTTCTAGTAATAATGTTCAATGGCATTTTCCAGCACAAGAATTAATAACATTACCTTATACAACTGCTAATTTAGTAAATCAACCATTAGCAAGTACTTATAAAGGAGTTAATCCTTTTGGTTTAGCTCAATTTACTGGTGGTATTAAAACATATCCTGATTCAGATACATGGTATGATACTGAATCCCGTCCTGAAGTATTAGTTAATATTGAAGGTGTTAATGATAATTGGCAGTTTGGAAATTATCGTGCCGGTCATGGATCACAATGGGATAATTGGACTAAAAATTGGCATGGTGAACAAATTAATCCAGAACCAGAAATAAGTGTTAAGGATGCTGGTGCCACTTCTGTTGGTATAAGAAAAGCAAATCTTATTAACAAAGGACAAACACGAAAAGGTATAACTTCAAAAAATATTCCAGATTCAATTAAAAGATCATTAGGAAATAAAGTAGCAGATATTTCCATGACATTCTGGATGAAGGCGCACTTACTTGGTTCTCAATATACACCAGATGATAATAGAATATATTTTGTAGCAAGAGGATTAAAGCCAACAACAAATGTATATGTATTTTTTGATGGGGATAATGTATCAGCAAACGTTTATCCTATGCCATTCTTAACAATTAATGGTGTTGATACATCTAAACATCTAATGTTGGGTGAAACCATATCTGAAGGTTCGAACGTCGCACAAATTATACTACCACAATTAACTACTTCAGGTGGAACCGCAACAGCATATATTAAAGTAGTTAAAGCATTAGATCTTAATGGTGATAATGCTGATTTAGATCAAACTTTTTCACCAGGTTCAACAACTATTCTTACATCTAATAGTGGTGTTTCCGGAGTTGTATCAAATAGAACTGTGCCTACAAAAGGGCATGCAGATTATATGTCGACTAATCAAGCCGGAGAATTTGCAGGTATTCTTTCTTTACCAGCAGGAGCTCACAAATCAGGTGAAAGATTATTAAGAGTTACCGATCAAGAAACAAATTCTGTTCCAGATTCAACTATGGCAGCAGAATGTACTTTCGCCGCAAGAGGTTTAATAGATGGCAGAGAACCAACTTCGATTTCAACTAGGCCTTCCGTTTCACGAAGAGAAGATGTCACTAATGAAAATGTAATAACAAGTCCTACTAGTAGAATTGAAGGTTCATCTCAGTGGATGGATCCAATGGCTCAAACATTTATTGTTAATAAGAGTAATTATCCTGAAGGAGCTTTTATTAAATCAGTAGATTTGTGGTTTAGACAAAAAGCAACAGCTAATAGTTCAACACCACAATTACCTATAACGATTCAACTTAGACCACTGATTAATGGATATCCAAGTTCAGGAACTATTATTCCGCACAGTGAAGCAGTAAAAAGACCAGAAGAAATTAATACTATAGTAACTGCTCCGGACGCTTCAAATACATCTCATTATACAACATTTGAATTTCCTGCACCAGTATATTTAACAGGTGATGAATATGCATTGGTTATTCTTTCAAATAGTTCTGAGTATCAGTTATGGACAGCTATACAAGGATTAAGTCCTTTAACTGATGCATCTATCAGTCCTAATATTAGAATACCTAAGCAACCAAATATTGAAACAATGTATTTACCAACTAATGCAGGTATGCCACAAATATCTCCAGGTGAATCATTAATGATGAGAGTTAATAGGTGTCATTTTACAACACAAAATCAAGGCAACATAATTTTGATGTCTAATACACATAGTCAAAATAGGGCCTCATCTAATGTTTATATAGATGCATATAAATTTAATACAACAGTGATGGATTTTGATAGTACAACAATTGGATTGTCATTCAAGACTACTAATACATCTGGTGGATATTCAACAACGAATTACGTAACAGGTATAAAAGATAAAAATGTCAATCTTGAAGAACGAATGATGATGCAGTCTAATACAGCAAATTGTTTTAGTGCACATATTACTATGAGATCTACCTCAAAATTTGTTTCGCCATTGATTGATACTTCAAGATTTAGTTTAACTACAATTGAAAATGATGTTGATGATGCAGCTCTTGCAAATTCGAATATATATATTATTAATGCAGGAGCAAGTTATACATCTTCAGCAGTAGCTACAGTTTCTGGCGGAAATGGAACAGGTGCAGAAATTGCATTAACATTGTCAGCCGGAACCATTACGGGCACAACAGTTACTAATGGCGGTTCGGGTTATACAGAAACCCCAACAATAACAATATCAGATACAGGACATACTGGTGCCAATTACGCAAATGTTGTTGTAAGTAGTGAGTTAGATGCTCAAGGCGGACCCATCAATGCTAAATATATTACAAGGAAAGTTAACCTTGAGGATGGTTTTGAAGCAGAAGATATTAAAGTTATCGTTCAGGCTTATAAACCAGAAAGTGCTAAAATATATGCATATGCAAAAGTTTTAAGTCCCGATGACCCCTCTGCATTTGATGATAGAGATTATATCTTATTATCACAAGAAACAGCAGCTTCTGTCCATTCTTTAAATGAAGATGATTATAAAGAATTTTTATTTAAATCACCAAATGATACAATTGATTATACTGATGATTCAGGAACTAATTATAAGAAGTTTAAAACATTTTCAATTAAGTTATGTATAACTTCTACTAGTACCTTAAAAGTTCCTAAATTGAAAGATTTAAGAGCAATAGCGTTGGATGAATAAGATACAAACCGAGGACCCTCGTTTTGTCAGGGACATACACTCAAAGGCACTTTTAGCCACAGATAAAACTGCCCTAAATAGACATAGATCAGCCCGGATTGCTGCTGAGAATGCTCTTAAAGAACGAGCCGAGCATAGGGCAGAGCTTGATAGATTAAGTAATACTGTGGATAAGATAGAAAAATTATTAATGAAAGTTTTAGAAAAGGATAAAGATGGCAGCTAATGTAGCGTTATCAGATACGTTTGATTTATGGAGAACACGTACAAATCAACTTTTGATGTACACTCAAACACAGGGTGGAAAAGACGTATTACACATTTCTAATACTACCAATTCAACATCTAATACAACAGGTGCAATTACTTCAAATGGTGGTATAGGAATTAAAGCGTCGGCAGTCATCGGTGGTGATGTACTCACACATTCAGGCTTAACGGTAACAAAAGTAACAAGTTTACAAGGTAATACCGATATTGGTGATACGAACGCAGATACTTTAACAATTACTGCGAGAGTTGATTCTGATACGATACCTTATACCGATGGCGACAAGAATTTCGGTAATAGTACATGGAGATGGGGAACAGTACATGTTAGTGGTATTGTAGGTTCAAACTCGTCTGCCTCTATTATATTGCCTTCCGGTACATCTGCTGAAAGAGCAGGCGTAACTGGCGCAATTAGATGGAATACAACTTTAAGCAGATTTGAAGGAAATACAGGAACATTATTTTATCCTTTAGCAGAACCACAGGATCAAGATGCTGATACAAAAATTACTACAGACAACGCAAGTGACGAAGATATAATTAGATTCTTTACTGGTAATGCTCTTTCGCAATCAACCGAACGAATGAATCTAGGCACATCAGGTAACCTAGCAATCGGAACTGGTTCAACTCTTGGTGATGCGATGTTACACGTTGAAGGTACAGCTAACGTCACCGGCACTGTAAACTTCACAAATAGGACTAATTTAAAGGGTAATACGCATATAGATGGAGGTGCTTGGGCTAATGTAGCTGTTGATGATTATGTTAACTTTGCAACAGAATCTATGACGTTAGATTCTAATACAGTAATTATAACAGGTAATTTAGTTGTTCAAGGAACCAGAACATATAATGATACAACTATTATGGTTTCCGAAGATAAAACAATGGTCTTTGGATTAGCAAGTAATATCTTTAGTCAATCAGATGCTAGTTCTGGTACAATTACATCTCAGAGAAATAATTCAACTGAAACACATGGATTATCTGTCGCCGATAAAGTTTTTATTACTGATGCAGGTGATTCTGGATTAACGGCAGAAGCAATATATACAGTGAATTCAGTACCGACAACATCTACACTTACATTAACAGGATATGCTGGAACTGGATCGCTTGATTTCGCGAAATGTCATACAGATGCTCAAGCAACGGGCGGTGGTATGATAATACCCGGTGCCACTGTACACAGTATATTATATAATAGTACAGATGGAAAATGGGTTGCTTCTGATGGATTGAAGAGCAATGGTGCCGCTCATTTTACAAGTACAATAGATATGGATGGTGATTTGGATATTGATGCTGCTGTAGTGCATGATGGTACAATGACTCATTCCGGCACATTTAAAACTACTGCAGGTGGAACTGCCGCCGCTAATTATATTTTAAAAAGTGGAGGCGCAACCGGAGAAAGTTCATGGGTAGCTTTTGGGATATATGATTCATCCGGAACGAGACTCGGACCGTAATATAAAGACGATGAAAACAAATGGCATCACCGTTAAAGGTTATAAATACTGGATCGGATCTCCAACAAATGACCGATACAGAAATAGACAACATGATAGTTCCGCTTGTTTTGCAGGAGTTCGCCTCTAATCAAACATATAATGTTCGAGGTAACGTAACTGCATATGCAAACAACTCTGGGAACGCCGGCGGGTTTGATAATAGACTCCGAAATGATGATGTAGGAGAACATCCTATTTCAGCTGGTAATTTTGATACAACTTCCTGGTCTATTCAACAAGAGCAATCCAACGCTGCTGGAACTACAAGTGTAGTTTATCCCACTAAATGGATTACATCTGGTGGCAAGTTACAGCAAATGACTACTGCTGAATTACAAGCTACTATTTTAGCTAGAGTTGCTAATCATTGGAAAACAACTACCTATCCCGTTGGTGGTTATTATTTTGGTACTTCTGCGCCCGATGCAGATACATGGATTTATTGTGGTGATGTTCTAACAGAAACTTATAGACAAACTGGCACAGATAGTTCAACTGATTATAAATTGTGGAGAAAAACAGGACCAACATCCACTTCTGGCTCAAGACCTGTTTATAATAGATCAGGTAATGATGGTGTCCAGGAAATGACTGATGCTGATATGAAAGAATTGGCAGCAGAATGGAGAAACTATTTATTTAATGTTGAATCTATTGGTCATTATGAAATGGTTTCTGGAGCATCGGCACCAGGAACAGGTACATGGACAGCAGCAGGAAGTTATACAGATTATTTAACGGATACAGGTAATGTAATATATTCTCAAGGTTATGAAGGAATATATTCAGCTGGATATGAAGGAATATATTCTAATCAATATGAAGGATTATATTCAGGACAATTTACCGGTATGTATTCAGGACAATTTACTGGTATATATTCGGGACAGTTTCTTGGTATATATTCGCGAGGTTATGAAGGATTCTATTCACAAGGATATTCAGGTGGTTATGAAGGTGGTTACCAAGGACCATATACAGGTACTTATGTAGCAGGGTTTATGGGCGATTATCGTGGTGATTATGAAGGAAGCTATATTCATACTTATGGATCTGGCGGAGAATCCCCTAACCCTAGAGGTTCATCTGAAGGCCCAGCATATACTGGTACATATTCAGGCACTTATTCAGGAATCTATTCCGGTATATTTTCTGGTATATTTTCTGGTGTATATTCTGGCATTTATTCAGGACAATATTCAAACCAGTATGCAGGTTTTTATTCAAACCAATATGAAGGATTATATTCACAAGGTTACCAAGGAATATACTCCGGAGGATTTGAAGGCATTTATTCAGCAGGATTCGAAGGATTTTATAGTATGTTTTATGTTGGTATGTATAGTAATCAATATACTGGAATTTATAGTAATCAATATACAGGTTTAACAGTGCTAGCATCATTAGGTTCTGCAACGTACACATTTTGGAAGAGGGTTGCGTAATGGCTACTGATGGAAGAGTGATGAGAATCTATCCACTGGGTAGTAATACAGAATTAGCCGCAACAGAAAGTGGAAAATTATATATAGGATCGGTAACTGAAACCGGTTCTGGTGCTTCTGCTAATATTGGTAAAATTACAACTATTACATCTACACCGGGAGCTGGGGTATATGATGATGTATTTGCTGCCGGTGATTATCTTATTATTAGACATCAACAATATGGAATGTTAGGTGTTGGTCAATGGATTAAAGTTGAATCTGTTTCAAGTACTGGTGCATCAGCAGAATTAACATTAGAAGATAATACCGCAGAATTTTACAAATATTTAAATTCATCCGGAGCAAGTTATACAGGACAAACTAGCGTAGGCATTACATTTGAAAAGGTAGCGGGTTGGGGTGTTAGAGAAATGACTAACGACCAAATTGATGATTCAATAGTTCCAGAAGTTTTTAATAGATGGGGATCCTATACAAAAGGAACTGCAACACATGATGATTGGAGAGGTCATGTAAAACCTTTATCTGGTACTTCTAATACATCTGGTTATGATTTATGTGGAACTGTTGGTGAAAGATATAGAGATCCAGATGTAGTAGGTGATCACCCAGTAGCAAATAATGTAACTATAACTAGCTTTTCATTAGAACAATGTGTTGGAACAAAGCCTTTTAATGGCGCGGCGGATGCAACACATGTTGATGATTTAGATAGCACTGTAGAATTTTTAGGCGCTAATACAGGTGGATCCCACGGTGATAAGGTATACGAAATATTAGACGCGGAAATGGCCGCTGGCCCTGTTATTGCTAGATGTAATGCATATTTTACTTCGTCTGCAAATACTGTTGGATCTTATCATATTGGTACTGCTGCAGGAGATTCAGATACTAGTTCTTGGCATGATGAAACATGGTATACAGATACAGTAATTGCATCTTCCGGAACAGCAAACGTTGCATATCATTTTTATAGAAAAGAATCAGGAGCGGTTAGAGGATGGTCAACTTCAAGATCTTTATCAAATGCTAATACAGAAGCAAGAGCCGCAAATTCTGTTACACATTGGACCGGTGCTAATGCCGATTATATTGCCGTAGGAAGTTATCCACGCGCAGCAACAGATGAAGTAATATACTTACCAATTTATAATCAAAGTAATAGTCAAGCTAAAGAGGCAAATACTGTTCAAGCCTATGGGCATTCAGCAGTCTTACAAGATACCGCTGATGATGCCGGTATACATTTGCACTGGATTAAACATTTAATGACAGCTGAAGCTGGTAAATATAGTTTAGTAACAGGTAATACAGCTCCAGCAACTGGCACATGGGTATTTTGTGGTAATGTATATGATATGGTTACAACAGTTGGTGATGTAATATATTCACAAGGTTATGAAGGAATTTATTCTGCAGCATATGAAGGAATATATTCAGCTGGATATGAAGGAATATATTCTACAAATTA
>Ga0315316_10002666_pt1 | contig 12875 bp, 10 predicted proteins | sample M160m3416metaG_FD_203702 | JGI IMG/M metagenome (GOLD analysis project Ga0315316, IMG submission 203702) | Ammonia-oxidizing marine archaeal communities from Monterey Bay, California, United States - M1 60m 3416 | ecosystem: Environmental > Aquatic > Marine > Intertidal zone | place: USA...
ATACATCTTCCTGATCTACTTCTTCTGCTACTTTTGGACGGCCATCACTTTTAATCCCAAGGATATGTCAGAGAATCTGAAGGATATGGGAAGTTTTATCCCGGGTTATCGCCCAGGTGGTCGGACGGCCTCGCACCTGGAACAGGTGATGATGAGAATTACCTATGTTGGTGCGGCATTCCTGGCAGTTATTGCTGTAATACCGACCGTTATTTCGACCACACTCACCGGAGAATACGCGATCGCGAGTTTCTTCGGTGGGACTGGTCTTTTGATTATTGTTTCCGTGGCTTTGGACCTGGTTCAGAAAATTGATTCGCATCTGATTATGCGAAATTATTCAGGTCTGCTGGACACTGAAGAGTAGCTTCGGAAAACAAATAGGATATTGTCTGCAGGAGTTGGTTCGATGAAAGTAAGGTCAAGCGTCAAACGAATTTGTGAGCACTGTAAGACAGTTCGTCGGCGGGGCCGTACGTATGTTGTCTGCACTGCGAATCCGCGTCATAAACAACGTCAGGGTTGATTGCGTTGGAGTCGGCGGTGTCGGCTCATGATTGTTTTGTTAGTTGGAGTGAGCTTCGATGCCTCGTATTCTTGGTGTGGACGTCCCAAACAATAAGCCAACGTATGTTGCGCTGACCTACCTCTTTGGTGTTGGTCGCATTCTCGCGGTCAATATCTGTTACGAGCTGGGAATCGATCCGCAGATTCGGGCCAGTGACCTGTCCGAAGATGAAGTGAGCCGCATCACCAACCATCTGGATAAGAATTACACTGTTGAAGGCCCGCTTCGGCGGAAGGTTCAACAGGATATTGGACGTCTTCGCGAGATTCAGTGTTATCGCGGCCTTCGGCATCGTCGAGGTTTGCCCGTACGCGGACAGCGAACGAAGACTAATGCCCGAACTCGAAAGGGTCGCAAGAAGACCGTCGCCGGCAAGAAGGGCGTAAAGGACGCCAAGCATTAAAATTGTGTTCCTTGATGGCGTTCTGACTCCTGTTATTCTGTGAGAAATTGAATCGTGGCAAAAGTAAAACAAAAAAAGCGAGTACGTCGCAACGTGACAAAGGGCGTTGCTTTCATCAAAGCAACCTTTAATAACACGATTGTGACCATGACCGACACAAACGGTGACGTTCTGTGTTGGGCCACAGCGGGTACCGTTGGGTTTAAAGGAAGTCGCAAGAGCACTCCGTTTGCCGCACAGCGTGCATCTGAAACCGTTGCGGAACGAGCGGCGAAGTGCGGTGTGAAAGAGATCGAGATTCGGGTCAAAGGGCCAGGATCCGGTCGCGAAAGCGCCATTACCGGCCTGCAGTCTTCAGGCATCACCGTTCGGTCTATTGAAGATGTCACCCCACTGCCGCACAACGGCTGTCGTCCCCCCAAGAAGCGTCGCGTCTGAGTTGGCGTTTTTCTGTACGTGGTTGATGCGGTCTGACTAACAAGAGCCCCCTGTTTCAGGAGAAGACAATAATGCGAATTCGATGGCGTGGATTGGAACTGCCCAGTCGGGTTTTCCCGGTTCGAGAGTCCCTGACGGCCGAGTACGGCAGGTTTGTTGCTGAACCATTTGAGCGTGGTTTCGGATCTACGGTGGGTAACAGTCTGCGACGTATCCTGTTATCCAGCCTTGAAGGTGCTGCGATCACCAAGGTTCGTGTTCAGGGTGTGCAGCACGAGTTCACTACGATTCCAGGTCTTGTGGAAGATGTGACTGACATCTGCCTTAATCTTAAGTCCCTGGTTTTGAAGAACTACAGTGCTTCTGTCAAGACTGTTCGCATCGAGAAGAACACTCGGGGTGTGGTTACTGGTGCAGATGTCATTTGCGACGATCAAGTTGAAGTTATCAACAAGGATCTTGTGATCGCAACGATGACCGATGACGTTCCTTTCAACATCGAAATGACGGTGGAGAACGGTCGTGGATATGTGCCGGCATCGGAACACTATCAGAACGATCCTGAGGTTGGCCTGATTCCTCTGGACGCAGCGTTCTCTCCGATTACTCGCGTCCGACATCAGATTCAGGAAACCCGTGTTGGTCAGCGGACGAACTACGACAAACTCAACCTTGAGATCTGGACCAACGGCACGGTTTCTCCTTCGATGGCACTTGTGGAAGCCGCCAAGATTCTCCGGAAGCACCTGAACTGCTTCATTACGTATCGCGAACCTGGTCCGGAAGCGAACCAGGATGGCGGACTGAAGGGGATGATGGAGTCTACCGGTTATTCGCCGGTCGACATGGAACTGGAAGAAAAGCTGAACAAGAGCCTGGCAGAATTGAATCTGTCGGTGCGTGCGACAAACTGTCTGGAGTCGGTCGGTATTAATACTGTCCGTGACCTGGTGGTGCGGTCAGAGGACGAACTGCTGCAGGTTCGCAACTTCGGTGAGACAACGCTGGACGAAGTACGGGAGCGTTTGGAAGAGATCGAACTGCGATTGGGCATGCGATTGCCGAATCAACAGCCCGTCGGATAGACGCAGCAGGCAGGTTACAGAATTTCCCTAGACTACGATTGAGAGACTTGTCGCCATGCGACATCGATTACGCGGAAGAAAACTCGGACGAAACTCATCGCACCGAAAGGCGATGTTTCGCAATATGGCGGCCAGCCTGATAAAGACTGTGCGCGTCGATGAAGACGATCCACATCGCCCACGTGTACCCGGCCGCATCGTCACGACCGTGGCGAAGGCAAAGGAGCTTCGTCCGTTCGTTGAAAAACTGATCACACTTGGCAAGAAGGCCGTTGCTCACGAACAGGCCGCCGCTGATTTTGCGTCTGATGCAGAAAAAGGAACTGACGCATGGCGTGACTGGCGTAATTCTGACAGGTGGCAGCAGTGGTCACAGACCATTTCTCCTGCTGTCGCTCTTCGCCGACGTGCGTTTTCACTGTTGCGGGACGGCGAAGCGGTTTCGGTGTTGTTTGAAGACCTGGCTGAGCGATTTGCAGATCGTGACGGTGGTTATACCCGAATAGTACGGCTTTCCAACGTGCGGCTTGGCGATTCAGGGCAGCAGGCACTTGTTGAATTTGTCGGCGAACGCGATCGTGTGAAGTCCAGGAGGCGTTCTGCGCCAGTCGTCAATGACGATCCGGCTCCACAGCAGGATGAACCAGTGGCGGATGATGCTGCTGCGTCAGATGCGGAGGAGTCTCCAACAACGGACGCTGATGACAAAGAAACGACGGAATCATAACTACGTACCGCCGTGCATTCGGATTTGATGACAGGCCGCTCTGCAGGAGCGGCCTGTTTTCGTTTCAAGCGATATTGCTGCAATCCGCGTAAGGGAATAGCCTTCACTCAGTTCGATGCGGTCCGCGGAGCGGGCTCATGAATGCAATTCCTCCGGTTGCCCGAGGTCAGTCCGTTGCCAGCTAAGGCGTTTGATTTCTGTGCTGCCATGAGGCGTCTTTGCGAAGACGTTTGTCGACGTCATCCCGAATTTCGTCACATTGACATGAGCCAGGTAGCGTTGACGTTTGCGCAGACAAGGTCGCCTGTCGAATGGGGCATGCAGGCGAAGCTGACACCAATGCGATTCGACTATGGTGCATTGACGCAGCGCCGCGACGGCCGAGAATGGACGGTCCAGCGGTTGTACCATGATGGCCAGGAAATGCTGTACATTCTCACATTCTACCTGCCGCGATTTCTGAACCAGTCTTACAAGGAGAAGCTGGTTACGACGTTCCACGAACTGTATCACATCAGTCCCGCCTTTGACGGTGATATTCGCCGTTTTAAGGGCGGGTGTTACATGCACACGGGCAGTCAGGCTAATTACGATCGACATATGGAGACGTTTGTGAATCAGTATCTGCGGATGAGAGCACCTGCGCAGCTGCGAAAGTTCCTGAAGCACGACTTTCATGGACTGCGGAAGGCCTTTGGTCCCGTCGTCGGCCTGCGAGTCGCTGTACCCAAGCTGATACCTGTGGACGACGCAGCATAGTTGACGGGAATCAAAGACGATGGATTTCGATCCGGCTGACGTTCGTGCATCTGTCTTCTATCAGCAGATGATTCATTGCATCGTGCCACGACCGATTGCGTGGGTGTCGACGGTCTCTGAGACTGGTGTCACGAACGTCGCTCCATTCAGTTACTTCACCGGAGTCGGCTCACGTCCACCCAGTCTGCTTTTCTGTCCGGCCAACAACAGGGACGGCAAACCGAAAGACACGCTGCGGAACATTCTGGATACTGGTGAATTCGTGGTAAATATCGTTCCGTTCGCCGTCGCTAAAGCGATGAATGACTCGGCAGCGGCGTTGCCGCCGGAAGAGTCAGAATTTGATGTCGGCGGACTGACGCCATTGTCCAGCGTGAAAATCAGCGCACCGCGAGTTTCGGAATCGCCGGTACAGTTCGAATGTCGGAAGATACATGTTTTGAATATTGGCGATGGTCCTGGTGGCGCCAACGTTGTCGTTGGAAGTGTCGTTCACATGCACATCAACGATAAGGTGATTGGTGCCAAAGACCTTGTCGACCCCGACCTGCTGGACGCTGTCGGTCGCATGGGTGGAGTGAGCTACTGCCGAACCAAGGATCGATTCGATCTCCCGCATGCCGGAGAGTAGCTCTCCTGTTCTGTACATGGCCTTGGCGCGGGTACACAATCCGCGGGCGAGACGAAAGTCGTGGCCAGAGAATTGACGTCCGCGTGCTGTCAGTCGGCACCCGGTGTATTCGTCGGCCGTGATATGTCCGCAGGAATGATCCGCAGATACGATCGTTACCAGTCAGGAACACTGCGCCAGTGGAGCAATGTGGGGTTTGAAGTTTGTGCCTGATCCGCCGATCAATTAGAATTCCGTAGGTTCATTTCCTGCCAAACCGGTTCTTCTCAACGGTTTCCGTGATCGTTACCCTGCCTCAGGACTTAATCCATGCATGAACGCAGCGCCACAGCATCGCTCGTTTTCCTCTGCGTGCTGGTGTGCGCGTGCGGGGCGACCGTAATGGCGGAAGATCTCGTTGTTTATCCTGACGAGATTGATCTTCGTGGTCCGCAGGCGACTACTCAGGTTGTTGCCGTAACGAACTCTGCTTCGGGGCTGCAGACAGATCTGACCAGAACCGCCAAATACCTGGTTGCCAACAGCAAAGTGGCCGTCGTGTCCGAAGCCGGCATCGTTGAGGCGAAGGGTGACGGACAGACTCAACTGATTATCATTAGTGGTATGGATCGACGGGAAGTTCCGATTTCAGTCAGGGGATTCGACACGCCTGATCCGGTGTCGTTTGGCAACGCGGTGATACCGGCTCTTACGAAGCTTGGCTGCAATTCCGGCGGTTGTCACGGAAAGGCCGAAGGCCAGAACGGCTTTAAGCTCAGCGTCTTCGGCTTTGACGCAGAAGCCGACTTTGAAACGCTCACCAGAGAAAATCGCGGGCGCAGAGTCAATCGCGTTGTTCCCGCCACAAGTCTGATTCTGGGAAAGGCGACAGGACAAGTGCCGCACGCCGGCGGCCAAAGAACAGACGATACGTCGATTCACTATCGCACGCTGTTACGATGGCTTTCAGAAGGTGCTCAGTTTGAAGATGAGCCGGTTGCTGTCACATCGATCGAAGTGCAGCCTGAGGACGCAATGCTGAGTCTCGACGGTCGACAGCAACTGAGAGTGATCGCTCACCTTGTCGATGGATCGCAGCGAGACGTGACCCACACAGCAGAATTTCAGTCCAATGCCGACAATCTTGCCGCCGTCAGCAGTGACGGTCAGGTTGCGGCGAAGGGAGTGCCAGGAGAAGCCGCTGTGCTGGTTCGTTTTCTGGATCAAATGGCCGTGTGCACAGTCACGATCCCTCGGCCCGGCACTGAATTCAAACGCCCCCCCGAAAACAACTTTGTCGATCGACACGTGTGGGACAAGCTGGATCGACTCGGCATTCAGCCATCAGGCCTGGCCGATGATGCCACATTTCTGCGTCGAGTGTTTCTGGATGCGATCGGTACTCTGCCGACCGCAGACGAAACGCGAACCTTTCTGGGCAGCGACGAACCGGACAAACGGACGCGTCTGATTCAGCAGTTGCTGAACCGCAACGAATACAGTTTTTATCAGTCGCAAAAGTGGGCGGACCTTTTGCGTGTTGACGGCAATGCCCTGGGGGCGGAAGCGTCGGTGGCGTTTAACCGCTGGCTGCGCCGGCAGTTTCGCGAGAACCGACCCTACGATGAATTCGTCCGTGATATCTTGACGGCCAGAGGAAGCACTCGTGCTCAGAGCCCTGCCGCACTGTACGTGACGCTGAATGAACCTAAAGAGCTTGGCAGTTCCATCAGCCAGTTGTTTCTGGGCATTCGTATTGAATGCGCTGAATGTCACCATCATCCGTTCGAAAAATGGTCGCAGGAAGATTTTTATTCCTTTGCCGGTCTGTTCACGGGAGTCGGACAGAAAACGTTGCCGGGGGGGGCGAAAGGTATTCTGTTGAAGGCTGGAAGCGATCTTAAGCACCCGAAAATGGATTTTCTCGTTCCGGCAAAGGGGCTTGGTGAAGTTCTGTCCGCAGATGCCGACTTCAAGATGCCTGTCGATCGGCGCGTTCATCTCGCCGACTGGATGACCGGCGACAGTAATCCATATTTTGCCAGAGCAATCGTGAATCGTGTCTGGGCGAACTATTTTAGTCGCGGTCTTATTGATCCGGTTGACGATCTGCGTGCCAGCAATCCGGCCAGTAATGAAGCGGTACTGACTGCACTGGCCAACCATCTGCGAGAATCTGAATACGACCTGAAGGTTCTGACTAAAACCATTCTGGAGTCTCGTACCTATCAGTTGAGCAGTGAGAAAAACGATTCCAACGTTGGCGACCTGCAGAACTTTTCTCGTGCCGCCTATCGTCCGCATCCTGCCGAAGTCTTACTGGATGCAATCAGCCAGGTGACCGGCACTGCCGAGAAATTCAATGGCTGGCCATTGGGGGCTCGGGCGATTGAGGTCTGGGATAACCGTATGCCGTCGTATTTCTTCCGTATTTTCGGCCGCCCGACCAGAACCACCGTGTGTGCTTGTGAGCGTGGTGATGCTCCCAGTATTTCTCAGGCCCTGCATCTGTTGAACTCATCAGAGATTGGCGAAAAGATTCAGCATCGGCATGGCCGCGTGCGGCAGTTAGCCAATTCTGATCTTGGTTTCGAGGCAATCATTGAGGAGTTATATTTGTCCACGGTTAATCGTTATCCGACCGTTGCCGAACGCGATCTGATGTTACAGGCCTGCAGTCAGAATGCGGATCGTCGTGAAGCGGTCGAAGATCTGATGTGGACGTTGTTGAACACGAAGGAGTTTCTGTTTAACCACTGACACGATGATGCCGAATTGCGTGTGTGACCACTGTGGCAGGATGCCTTAGCCGTTCCCCCAGACCGGAGACTCTCATGCTGAAAATACCATTACGTCAGAAACGCGGACGATATTGCGATCGTCAATCTCGCAGAGACGCGATTCGGATTGGCGGACTGGGCGCGGTCGCCGGGCTGAACCTGCCGTCTCTGCTGCAGGCTGACGACATCAAGGCCGTCGCCCCTCAGGCCAGGTCCTGCATCATGCTGTTTCTGGAGGGCGGTCCAAGCACCATCGACATGTGGGATATGAAGCCGAACGCACCGGAAAACGTGCGTGGTCCCTTCAAGCCCGTTTCAACAAATGTCGCAGGGACTCAAATTTGTGAGCATCTGCCGGAATGTGCGAAGGTGGCTGACAAATACACGATTGTTCGCAGTCACTCCCACGGCGATAACGGTCATGTCACAGGTTACTACTACGTGATGACCGGTTACAAGCCGCGATTTCGTGACGGTCAGAACAGCCGAATACCGGCAAACGTGCTTTACCCTTCGATCGGTTCTCGCGTAGCTCGTGAACTGGGTGTTCAGGGTTCCGTGCCTGCTTATGTGAATTTACCCGCGCCGATGGACGCCGGCGGGCCCGGATTTTACGGGCCGGAATACGCTCCATTCGTGATCGAAACGGATCCGGTCCAGCCGGATTTCAACGTGCGAGATCTGACGCTGCCTAAAGGGACCACCAGCGGCCGCATGACTCGTCGGCAACAGCTGCTTTCCGGAGTCGAACAGCTGCGAGGAGACGCATCGGGGAAAGCGGCTGACATGTCTGCCTATTACAGCAAAGCGTACGATCTGATCACATCTTCAGAGGCTCAGAGAGCTTTCGATATTCATGCTGAGTCCCGGTCGCTAAGGGAGCGTTACGGCCATTCCACGATCGGACAATGTGCATTGCTGTCACGACGTCTTGTTGAGTCAGGTTGCCGCTTCGTTGGTGTCGATCACGCTGGCTGGGACACCCATTACGACTGTTTTCCGAGCCTGAAGGAGGACCTGATTCCTCAGGCCGATCTGGCCTTCAGCGCATTGGTCACAGATCTCGAGGACCGTGGTCTGCTCGACACGACGTTAGTCGTAATGATGGGAGAAATGGGTCGTACTCCGAAAGTCAATGGTGATGCGGGGCGAGATCACTGGAGTCGTGCTCAGAGTATTCTGCTGGCCGGCGGTGGCGTGTCGCCGGGGCAGGTGATCGGCGAAACCGACGCCACGGCATCGGCGCCATTGGCAGACCCTGTTTCCATTGCCGACCTGCAATATACGATTTTTCGACTACTCGGAATGAACACAGAAAAAATATACTACACACCTCAGGGACGCCCGGTCCCGGTGGGTAACGGCGGGAAGATGATTCCGGGACTGGTTTAGGCGGCTGTCGCAGTTCATCCTGCTGGCGGACCGGGACGTTCGCGGTTTATGGTGAATTCATCGATTGCGGTGTGCATTAGGATAGATACTTTACCCTATTCCAGAGCTGGCCACGCCAGAGCGAAGAACGATGATGAAGGCAGGAATTATATTCAGACTTTGCGTCGCAGTGCTTCTGTCTCTGCAAGCCACAGTTTACAGCCAGCAACCGCCGACGATCGGTTATGCTTTTCCCGCGACGTTGCCGGCCGGAAGCACCATCAAAGTGCACTTGGGTGGGTATGACTGGACGCCGGACACGCAATTCTTCGTTCTTGACGGTCGCGTTAAAATCGAGGTTCTGTCTGCCCCCGGAAAAATGCTGTTTCCGGGGGCACCTCACTGGTTCGGCCCCAAGGCCGGCAACAAAGCGTTCATGGTTCCGCGTGAGGTGACGGTTCGTCTTACGGTTCCTGAGAACATGCCGCCGGGACCCATCAGGTGGCGGGCCGCTAATGCCAATGGTGTCTCACCGCCGCTGGAGTTGCTGGTGACTGACAGCCACGATGCCATAGAAGAGGAATCGGGATCATCACGCGATTCGCCGCAGCAGTTGCCGACGCTGCCGTGCACCTTGTTCGGTCGGTTGAAGCAGAAAGAGGAAGTTGATCGGTATCGATTTGTTTCACCCGTGGACGGACTTGTTACCTGTTCGGTGCAGTCTCACGGGTTCGGGTTCGGAATCAATGCTGCCGTACTGGTTAGTGATGAGTCCGGTAATCCTGTCGCCGACGCGGCTGACACCGAGGGGCGTGGCCTCAAGACGACGTTTGCAGTCAGGAACGGGGCGGAGTATCGGGTGACACTGAACGACATTGACTATCGCGGTAATCGATCGATGGGCTACCGTTTGTCTCTGGAACTGGGGCCACGGGTCGTTGCGACGCTGCCAGCCGCAGGTCAGCGTGGAACAACTCAGAAGATGACGTTAATCGGCTATGGGCTGGAGACCGGGACTCCGGTGATCGAGTCTGTTGAACGTGAAATTCGGTTTCCTGAAGAATCAGCCAGCGAACAGCTGGACATCGAGTTTGATACGCCAGCTGGAAGCGTTCGGCATCAGGTTCCTATAAGCGCCCATGCAGAACTGATCGAACAGCGCGACGACGGTAAACCACAGACTGTCGAGCTGCCAGTGGCAGTGACCGGGCGGCTGGAGAATACTGAAAGTCATGATGCGTATACTTTTGAAATGGCGAAGGGAGCTGAGTGGGACATCACCGTCGCTGCCCGCTCAATCAATTCGATGCTGGATGTGGAGATCACCGTTGTCGATGCAGATGGAAAGGCTGTTGCATCCGCAGATGATGTGAACGGGTCCACGGACGCATTCGTCCGTTTCAGGGCCCCGGCAGACGGCCTTTACACCCTCCGGGTTTCCGACGTCTCAGGTCGCCAGGGAGCCCCCGACTCGATTTACCGTGTGTTGTTTACGAGGCCGGTGTCATCCTTTGAAGTCGTCGTTCCCGATGTGGTTGAACTTATGATCGGAGAAGCACCGCCTGAAATTCCGAATAAACGTAAGAAGGGCAAAGAGCCCCGTGGCTTGCTGTACGTTGACATTGTGCGCCCGCCGGAATTCGAACAGGACGTGAAAGTCGATATCGAAGGCCTGCCTGAGGGCACGACAGTTCCTGAAGGACTTGTGATTCCAGCAGGTGAGTCGTCCATCGCAATTCCGTTGTCTTCGTCTCGCCGGGCGTCGTCGTTTGCATCACTGGTGACGGTCACCTGCACTGCGAACGACAGCAAAGTTTCTCAACGATTTTTCGTAGCACCGATCATGAAGCCGCGCGCGAACGTGCGGCCACTTTATCCAGACGCCGGTCGCACGGTGCACCGCGGAGCCACCTACGACGCGCCGGTTGTGGTTTCACGTATTGACGATTTTTCTGGCGAAGTGCGTTTGGAGATGGCCGCTCGTCCGGATCGTGTGTCACAGGGAATCTTTGGGGCCTCGATTTCTGTGCCACCCACCGTCAGTCAGATCAACTTTCCGCTGTTTCTACCCGAATGGGTGCAGATCGACCGCACTTCTCGCATTGTGCTGAATACCATCGTGGATGTGCCTGATCCACAAGGCAATGTGCGCACGCTTGTGAACCGCATGAATCAGCGGATTACTATGAATGTGGAAGGAACGTTGTTGACTGTATCGACGCCGCAGCACGAGGTTACAGCTGCGAAAGGTCAGAGCCTTGAAATCCCCATCCAGATTCTTCGGTCCCCTAAACTGCATCGGGATGTTCGAGTGTCGTTGGTCGCGGAAGACAGGTCGGCGGCGCTGGAAGTTGCTTCCGTGATGATTCCCGTGGAACAGGCCTCCGGCGTTCTCAGAGTACCCTCGGACCATGTCTTGGTGCAGAACGGGGAGGCGATCATGAAACTGAAGGCTGTCGTCGCAGAAGGGGCAAACGTTATTGCGATGTCGTCGACGCCGATTGTGATCACGTCGCCCTGAAGGACCTTCAGAGTGGGTCGGAGTCCCTTCTGTCTGGTACGGCATTCTTGTTGCCTCGTTACTTCGGCGTCGCGGTCAAAGTGGTTCAGCGTGCCGGGCTCTGCAGATTGGCTGTGAACCACTCATGTCACATCAGTGGCGATGGCCGCGGCGATTCGGCAGGCGTCCAGGAACTGAGGGATGTGCAGTGTTTCGTCAACAGTATGAATCCCCGCTTGGCCGCACCCCATGGTCACTGCCGGATAGCCGTGCTCTGCCATCCAGTTGGCGTCCAGTCCCCCGTCACAATCACGGGCCAGTGGTTGCAGGCCGATCTTCCGTACGGCGGCCTTCGCCGCTGTGACGCATGCAGAGCTTTCTGGAATGCTGAAGGCTTCGTAGCGTGTGTCTTCCTCAAACGTCAGTTTCCCACGTTTGCCATTGCTGTTCGTGACCGCGCGGAGCGCAGCTGCAAATGCTCTGCGATACTCTTTCACGATGCGTTTTCTAAACGCTGGCTGATGACTTCGGGCTTCTGCTTCAATCAAGACCTCCGGCATTACCACATTAGTCGCCGCTCCGCCGTTAATGGAGCCGATATTACTGGCACCGCGGTTTTTCGACTTGATGACAAGTCCGTGCCAGCCGTCACGTTGCAGGTCCGCGATCGCAAGGGAGGCGACGACTGAGGCGTTGACTCCGTTTTCCGGATGGGCGCCGGCGTGACTGGCGATCCCTTCAATGGCGATTGACAGATTCGTTGCTCCGACGGCGCCGATGATCAGGCTGGCCGGGTCACTGCCATCCCAGTTGAAGCACAGCTGGGGACGCCCCAACTTACTGGCTGTCAGAAATTTGGCGCCCCGCAGGCCAATTTCTTCCTGCACAGTAAACAGCAATGTCAGAGGTGGGTGCGGCCGGTTCTGCTTCAGAAGTTCGGTGATCGCAGTCAGGATCACTGCGCAGCCGGCTCGGTTGTCGCCTCCCAGGGCTGTTTTGCCCGCGGGGCGAATGAAGTCACCTTTCCTGACGGGCTTGCAACCGACGGCCAGTGGGACTGTATCCAGGTGAGCCATCAGCAAGCGACGGGGGCCCCGGACGTTTCCCTTTAGTCTTACGATCAGATTGCCAACCTGTCCGCCAGCGGGACTCCTGCGGTGCGCTGTATCGGATGAAATCGCGGATTCTGGTACGCCCGCGCCTATAAGTTCCTCACGCAGCCAGACGGAGACCCTGGATTCATCGCAACTTTGGCCGGGTATGGCCATCAATTCCATGACGCGGCGGATTGCTTTGTTTTCGTTAATCGATTGCATGGAAATTCCTTATTATTCAGACACCAGGTCAGAAAGCACTTCGAAGTGCTTTTAGTGTCCGAGCCGTGTCATGTCTCGGACATTTTCGGTGTTAGGTCATTGGTGCCATTCAGTTTTGTATCGTAGTGCCCGTGGCGTTCGGCACCACCGACATTCGCCGATTACTGGTGCTGGCAGAGATGGGGCTAACCGCTATCATTAAGCGGTCTGTTGATCGGCGGATTTGTCACTCATGGAATCAGACGCACACAACCGCAGGATGCTCGTAATCCGATTTGGGCTGCCCTTACTTGTCGGGGCCCCGCCGTTGTAACCGGT
>Ga0315316_10002667_pt1 | contig 12872 bp, 10 predicted proteins | sample M160m3416metaG_FD_203702 | JGI IMG/M metagenome (GOLD analysis project Ga0315316, IMG submission 203702) | Ammonia-oxidizing marine archaeal communities from Monterey Bay, California, United States - M1 60m 3416 | ecosystem: Environmental > Aquatic > Marine > Intertidal zone | place: USA...
ATTGACGGGGGTTCCGCTGACCCGGCTCTCTCTGGCCGAATGTCTCGACAAGTTGCTCGATATGATGGGCTACGCCGAGCTTCGGCGTGAGCAGGCCGAGCTGCGCACCAAAGGTATCTGGCGCGGCATCGGCCTTGCAACGTTTGTCGAACTAACGGCCGTCGGCGGCGCTTATTACGGACCTGCACAGGCGCGGGTGTCCACCCAGGACGGGGCGACCGTTAAACTGGAACCGACCGGCAAGATCAGTGTGATCACCAGCGTTACGGACCAGGGGCAGGGCACTCCGACCGGGATTGCGCAAATTGTCGGTGACCGTCTTGGCGTCGGGATGGATGACATCGCCATTGTTTTTTCTGGGGATACGGCAGTCACGCCCTATGGCGGCGGTGCCTGGGCATCGCGCGGTCTCACGATTGGCGGAGAGGCGGCATGGCGGGCGGCGGATGCGCTCGCAGATAGTTTGTGCGCGCTTGCTGCGGCGATATTGCAGACGGGCCCTGAAACTCTGGAAGTTGGCAACGGGGGCATTCGGGGCCGGCATTCCGGGGAGGTCAGAATGAGCCTCATCGAAGTTGCCGAGGCCGGGCACTTCCGACACGATCTGTTGCCGCCCGGCACGCAGCCGGAACTCGCCGTTACCCGGCATTACGCCCCGCAGGCGCCATTCTGCATCGCGAACGGGATACAGGGGGCGCTGGTCGAGGTTGATATCGCAACCGGGTTTGTCACGCCGTTGCAGCATTGGGTCGTTGAGGATTGCGGCCGGGTGATTAATCCCCTTCTGGTTGACGAGCAGATCCGTGGCGGCGTTGTCCAGGGGATCGGTGGCGCATTGTTCGAGCACTGTATCTATGACGACGATGCAAATCTTTTGAACGGAACACTGGCGGATTACATGGTGCCGATGGCCGCAGAGATGCCTGACATTCAGGTGGGACATGTCGAAACCCTGGCAGAGGGCACGCAGTTGGGGGCAAAAGGCGCTGGAGAAGCGGGAACGGTCGGCGCACCGGCGGCCATTATGTGCGCGGTGAACGATGCAATCCGGCCCCATGGCGGGTTGGTGACGGAAATGCCGATTACCCCCGAAATCGTCTTGAAAGCGCTGAACAAGGCGTGAGTCCGTTCTGAATTTAACATCTCGCCCCCGGGTTTTATGCGCTAGACTTACTGCTCATCCGGAGACATCGGGAGGTAAGTGATGACGATCAAAAACATGCTTGTCCCTGTCGGAGATATCGATCGCGACGAAGGTGCGGTCGGGACGGGGCTATTGCTCGCCCAGGAATTCGGCGGTCATGCGGATTGCATGTTCGTCACCGGGGATGTCAGCGAAGTTATTCCTGCAGGTGCGATGGGCCTGTTCGAATCCGTTCAGGTTCAGATCCGCGAAGAATATGACCACGACCGCGACGAAAAACAAAAACTCGCTCGCCAACGGTTCGACGATTTACTTGAAGCCCGTAAGATCGATTACAGGGAGCTCGCGGTGCCCGCAGAATTGCCGTCGGCATCCTGGGAAATTGCCACCGGCCTGGCGTCGGAAATTGTTGCGACCCGAGGCGGCGCCTACGACATGGTAGTCGTAGGCCGGCCGATGAAGGACCAGACCACCGTTGCCGAGCTTTCTGCGGAGGCTGCTTTGTTTCGGACCGGGCGGCCGGTGCTTATCGCGCCACCGACATCGCCGAAATCTATCGGCGAGGCCGTGGTGATCGGCTGGAACAAAAGCCCGAGTTCCGTCCGGTCCATTGCTGCCGCGCTGCCGCTGCTCCTGATGTCGCGCTCCGTGACGATCGTTACCGTTACGACGGGTGCCAAGCAGGGACCGTCGCCGCAGGACATCGCCAAGTATCTGTCGTGGCACGATGTACAGGCGGAAGTGGTTGAGATATCGCCGGACCACCGGCTTGTCGGTGAGGTGTTGCTTGAGGAGGCAGAACGCGTCAGTGCCGACCTGCTTGTGATGGGCGCCTATTCTCACAGCCGGCTGCGCGAACTGATCCTCGGCGGCGTGACACGTTATGTATTGCAGAATGCGGACCTACCGGTCCTGATGGCACACTGAAGCAGGAGAACGTTCATGGATAGCGGCCTGGAACAACCACGCGAGCTGAACCAGCTTGGCAAGACGTCAGACACAAGGGACACGCTGGCCCGCGCAAAACGGGCCATGCAGGAACGCGGTCTCGAAGACTGGCTGATTGTCGATGTTGATGCCCATCATTTCGAAAATCAGTCGTGGTCCGAGATCATTGCTGAAATACCGAGCGACGTGATCCGCGATATCGCCAACAGTTTTACACGCAACGGCCAGGTTCATCCGGGCATCATGACGTCGTCCGGCTTTCCGCCGAACCAGGGTGTCGGCGGGCGGGTGAGCCACGATCAGGGCCTGGAGGAAATTGCCGAGGCCGAAGACGGTGCGCATCGCGATGTCGTGCTTATCCGCCGGGCGATGGAATGCATGGCGGTCGATTATCAGATCACGTTTCCGACGCCGATGCTGTCGCTCGGCATGCATCCAGAAGTCGAGGTCGAGGTCGGCCTGGCAGAAGGTTACAATAAATGGCTGGTCGACAACGTGCTGTGCACAGATGACGGCATTTATTCGATGTTGTACCTGCCGTTCTCCGAACCCAGCGCCTGCGAGCGGATTGTCGAGCAATATGCCAACCATCCGAAGGTTGCCGGATTTATGATCACGTCGGTCCGTTACAAACCGGTGCACCACAATCAGTACATGCGGCTTTACAGAATGCTTGAGGAAGTCGGCAAGCCGCTCGGCTTTCATGCTGGACCGCAATGGCCTGACAGTGGATATATGGGGCAGCTCAACCGGTTTATCTCGATGCACGCGATATCGTTCGTGCTGTGCAATATCGTCCATATGACCAACTGGGTGATTAACGGGCTGCCGGAACGGTTTCCGAAGCTGCCGGTCCTGTGGATCGAATCCGGTCTGTCGTGGTTGCCGTTCATGCAGCAGCGGCTCGACAGCGAATATCTGATGCGTTCGTCCGAAGCGCCGAACCTGAAGCGCCTGCCGAGCGAATATATCAGTGAGATGTTCTTTACCTGTCAGCCGATGGAACAGACGAATATGAAGATGCTGGAAGCGACGTTCGACGCAATCAACGCGCCGTCGCAGTTGCTCTACGCGTCGGACTGGCCGCACTGGGATTTTGATCTGCCGACGGTGATTTCCGATCTGTCATTTATCGATGAGAAGGCGAAGCGAAACATTCTGGGCCACAACGCCGCGAATCTTTTCGGACTGGACCCGAAAGGGAAGTAGGCTTTCGTCAGCCCGGCAGTTCATCGTCTACGCAGGAAGGCATTTTGTCTTTCTTGACTAGGATAAGCGCGCACTCAATAATGAATATAATTCGCTATTATATGTCCGGCCGATATTTTGGGATTGTTGAGAAACGGAGCCAGCCATGCGTATTGAGGATTACCCGCCGCAGGAGCCGTTCTCCGATTTTGCAAAGCCGTATGCCGCAGAGGTGATGCGCCGCGGCGAAACCGTCAATCCGACGGCGGAAGAGCGCTACGGCGATGATCCTTATCAGTCTATCGCCATTCATGCGGCGCCCGAGCCGAACGGCGATGTGTTCGTATTTGTTCACGGCGGCGGCTGGACGTCCGGTTACAAAGAACACATGAATTTCATGGCGCCAGCATTTACGGCGGCCGGCGTGACATTTTGTTCCGTCGGCTACCGGCTTGCGCCGCAGAATATGTTCCCGACCGGGCTGGAAGACGTCGCGGACGCGATTGGCTGGATAAACGCAAATATTGCGGCGCATGGCGGAAACCATGATCGTTTGTTTGTCGGCGGCCATAGCGCCGGTGGCCATTACACGCCGTTATTGGCGCTGACCTCCGACTGGCAAAGCTCGCGCGGCCTGCCGGCAGACGCGATCAAAGGCTGTTTGCCGATTTCCGGTGTCTATCAGTTCGGCGACGGATCAGGGCTGACGATGCGACCCCGCTTTCTGGGTCCGGATGATGCCGATACAGACCGTGTCGCAAGCCCGATACATCATGTGAATGCAAACGCGCCACCCTTCCTGATTGCGTATGGCACCGAAGATTTCCCCCATCTGCGGGATCAGGCGGAACGCATGACGCAAACGCTCTCTTACGCCGGCATTTCCGTTGAAAAAATTATCTTCGACGGGCGGGACCATTTCGGGGCCAGCCTTGCCGGCGGCGAGCCGGACGGGCCATGGGTATCGCGTGCAATTGACTGGATGTCACGGATTTGACGACGGGTCCGCTCGCCGCGGCTGTTGAAATCTCCAAGCGTTTTTATGCGACGCAGGCGCTGGACTCCGTATCGTTTGAAATTCAGGGCGGCGAAGTGCATGCGCTGATCGGCGAAAACGGTGCCGGGAAATCCACCTTGATGAAAATTCTCGGTGGCGTCTATCAACCCGATAGCGGCGAAATCCGCGTTGATGGCAAGAACGTTCGCTATGCCACACCTGCCCAGGCGCTGGACGCAGGCGTAGTTGTCATCCCGCAGGAAATGAGGGTCGTTTCCGCCCAGACCGTCGCGGAAAATATCCTTCTCGGGCAGGTGCCGGTACGGCGGCGCTTCGGTTTTCTGCCGGAAATCGACCGCGCGGAAATGAAACGGCAGGCGCGCGACCTGCTGGCCCGCCTGAATCTCGATGTCGACGTCAACACCCTCGTTGGAAAACTGGGATACGCGGAACGCCAACTGGTGATGATCGCGCGGGCGCTTGGCCGGGATGCCCGGATATTGGTGTTGGATGAACCCACAGCCTCGCTCGAAGCGCGCGAAGTAGAGCGGCTGTTCGAGATGATTGAGACGCTGAAACGCGAAGGCGTAGGACTGGTTTACGTTTCGCACCGTCTGGACGAAGTAGAACGTATTGCCGACCGCGTTACGGTGCTGCGTGACGGCACGAAGGTCGGCTCAGGCCTGCGTGGGGAACTCGGCCAGCAGGATATGATCCGGATGATGACGGGCCGGGATCTTGAACAGGATTATCATCATGGCGGCGCACGTGCGCCGGGAGAGCCGCTGTTTGAGCATGAAGATGTCAGCCTCCGCGAGGGCGAAGTCGTTGGGCTTGCCGGGCTACTCGGCAGCGGAACCACGGAAATGCTGTTTCGTCTGTATGGCGCAAATGCCAGCGGTGCTCAGCGCGACCTGTATAAAAGCCCTTCGGACGCGATCAGTGACGGGATTGGCCTGGTACCGGGAGAACGTGGGCTTGGCCTCATCATGGGGCTGTCGGTCCGTGAAAACATTATCCTGCCAAATCTTGATCGTCTGAAAACAACGATCGGACTTGATCGCAAGGCGATCGACGCGTTGGTGGATGAACTGATGGAGACGGTCGATATTCGTCCCCGCGATCCAAAAAAGCCGGTGCGCGATTTGTCGGGCGGCAATCAGCAGAAAGTGATCTTTGCGCGCTGGTTGGCCGGACACGCGAAGGTTCTGCTGCTCGATGAGCCGACGCACGGTATCGATGTTGGTGCGAAGGCGCAGATACACCGTCTGATGAACCGGTTCGCCGAGGACGGCGGCGGCATCGTATTTGCGTCGTCCGAAATGGTCGAGGTGATGTCGGTGAGCGATTCTGTGATCGCGATGCGGAATGGCGACATTGTGGGCCTGTTGACCCGCGATGGTGATTATACGGAGCGCGCCTTGCGCGACGCACTCGGGGGCTAAGGACGAACGGATGAACGCCGAAAACAATAATAACGCGCGGATCAAGGATTTCCTGTGGAACCAGATGCCGCTTATCGCGCTTATCGTCTTGTGCGTGGTCGCGGCGATCGTTTCCAACCGTTTCCTGTCGCCGATCAATCTGAACAATGTGCTGATGCAGGGCGCCGTGATCACGGTGATTGCGATCGGCATGACCTATGTCATTGTCTGCGGCGGTTTCGATCTTTCCGTAGGGTCGGTCGCGGCGCTTTCCGGCTGTATATCGACCATGGTGATGTTGGAATACGGCATTTTCCCGGGGGTTGTTGCCGGGGTCGCGATCGGGGCAGCGGTTGGTCTGCTGAATGGATTGATCGTCACGAAGTTGGATGTGAATCCCTTCATTGCGACGCTCGGTACAATGGTCATGTTCCGTGGTGCGACCTTTCTGATTACAGGCGGGCGGCCGATTGTTGGTGACGAAGGATTACCCGAAACTTTCCTGAATTTTGCGACCGAACGGATCTTCGGCATCCCCTATCTGGTTCTGTTCCCGATCCTGGTCTTCATCGTGTTTCACTGGCTGCTGCACCGTACGGCCTATGGCATTCGTGTATTCGCGACGGGCGGCAATACGGAAGCGGCATATCTCGCGGGTATCAACGTCGTCAAGGTGCGCACGTCCGCCTATATCTGGTGCGGGACGCTTGCCGGGGTCGGCGGTGTGATGCTGGCGTCACGATTGCAGTCTGGCCAACCGACCGCCGGGATATTTTATGAACTGACGGCGATTGCCGCTGTCGTCCTGGGCGGCGCGTCATTGTTCGGCGGCGAGGGTAAGCTTTATAAATCCGTAGTTGGCGTGTTCATTATGGTTGTCCTGGCGAACGCGCTGAACCTGGCGAATGTTCATTCATATTGGCAGCAGGTGGCTGTCGGCGTCGTTATCGTCGCCGCGGCTGCTGCTGACCGGTTGCGTCACCGCTAAGCGGTGGCGGTTTCACGAACCCGTGATAAACTTTCATAAATCCAAAGGGAGACTAGACCATGAAAAAAATTCTGATGACAGCGGCTGCAGCAATCGTAGCGGCCGGGCTCGGATCGGTAGGCGCGAAAGCGGCGAATATTGGTGTTGCGCTCGCCTCTGACACAAACCCGTTCTACATCGCCATGCTGAAAGGCATGCAAAGGCGGGCGGCGGCGCTTGGCCATAAGATATCGGTGGTGAATGCCGAAGAGGATATCTCAAAGCAGCTCAACGGTATCAACGATCTGATCGCACAGAAGGTCGACGGCATTCTGATTTCTCCCATCGACGCGCGCGCCCTGTGCTCGGCCTATTCCAAGGCGAAGAAGGCCGGTATTGCGATGATGTCAATCGCCCGCGGCTCGGCGTGTAAGGATCAGTTGCTTCATATCGCCATCGACGAGATCAAGGTCGGCAGCGAAATTGCCGCCTGGACCGCCAAAAAGATGGGCGGCAAAGGTAAAGTCGCGGTCCTCGCCGGGCCCGCCGGTGCACAGGCATTCATTAATTTGGCCAAGGGTTACACTGCCGAAATGGCCAAACACCCCGGCATCAAGATCGTATTCCGTCATGAGATGCTGCTGACCCGGGAAAACGGACTCAAATTCGGTGAGGATGCGCTCGTCGCGCATCCCGATCTCAAGGCGATCTATGGCGCAAACGATGAAATCGGCCTTGGTGCGGCGCAGGCCGTTGTCGCGTCCGGTCTGAAAGGAAAGGTCGTCGTCACCGGAATGAACGGAATTCCGCCGGCACGTTTTGCCGTGAAGCGCGGCACGATGGGGATGACGGTTGCCCTGAATCCGGTCGTGTGGGGAACCCTCGGCGTCAATACGATGGACGCACAACTTAAGGGCAAAGCCTTTGACCGCAAGGTTTTCGTCGGCCATCTGCTCGTCGACAGCTCGAACGTCGACAAGCTATTGCCCAAGAAAAAGAAGTAGTACGACACGCTCCCAGGCGCCGTACGAAGCCGGCGCCTGGGTTCATACAGGGGAATGTTCGATGGATGATTTTGCACCCCGGGCCGATGCCGGTCTGATTGCGGACCTGGAGGCATCGGATATCCACCCGCTGTGGGACCGATACAAGAAAATTACCCCGATTGTGCCCGCGCCGGATGATCCGCCGTTTATCTGGCGCTGGAAAAATATCGATCCGTTCGCGGCCCGCGCCGCGACCGAAATCGCTATGGAAGACGCCGAGCGCCGCGCGTTGATCATGGCCCATCCCGCCTTTGGCGGAAAAACCCAGACGACCCATAATTTGCTGTCGGCCTTTACCGTGCTCGAACCCGGCGACAAGGCGCTGCCTCACCGCCATACGGCAGCCGCGATCCGGTTTTCTACACGGGCGGAAGGTGCGGTGACGATCGTCAACGGGCGGTGCTGCGAGATGAAACCCGGCGATCTGGTGCTGACGCCGCCGTGGTGCTGGCATGGTCACATCAATGAATCCGATGGTCGAACGGTGTGGTTCGATGCGGCGAACATCCCGTTGATCAACGATTTGGATGTTAATTTCTTCGATCCCGGCAATCGCGACGGCGACGGCGACAACGCTTTCTGGGAAGTTGATGAAGGCGATGAAGCGCTATGGAAATCGGCAGGGCTTGTCGCTGAAGGCCATGGTCACGAAGGCCAGATATCGCCCAAATACCGTTATGCCGGTGACGATACGCGCCGCATGCTGACGGAAATGCGCGCGCAGGAAGACGGCGCCAAATTACTGCGCTATGTCAATCCGCTAACGGGAGGCGCGGTCATGCCGACGCTCGATTGTTATGCGATGCGTCTCGCGAAGGGCGCGCCGACCCGTGCGCGCCGGGCGACATGGAACATGATCTGCATGGTTGTGGCCGGTGAAGGAAGATCAACGATCGGCGATCAGACCATCGATTGGGCGGAACACGACACGTTTACGGTGCCGCACTGGTCATGGGCTAGCCACGAAGCGCTCTCCGGCGACGCCGATCTGTTTATTGTGACCGACCGCGAAATTCAGGTCCGGCTGGACGTCGCCCGCGAAGAAGTGCAATAGCGGCGGTTATTCCGCTGCCGCGGCAGAGGGAGCGGATGACAGTGAAGCCATCGCCTTGTCGAGCGCATCGCCTTCCGGGTCGGCCAGGGCCGCCATCCGCAACTTGCCGACCGCCTCTGCGCCCCAGGCAGGGTCTTTTTCCGCCTTCGAACAGGGAATTGCGATCTCTTCCATGATCTGCCGGAAATTGTGCAGGCCGCGCTTGTGGGTATCGGAATAGCCCTTGCGCAGATTGGCAAGTTCGGCGATCTCGACTGCAAGCTGATAGTGACGGGATGCTGCTTCCTTGACGGTTTCCAGCCAACCTTCGATGGCGGTCTGTTCCTGGCTGTAACGGAAGGTTTTCGGCCGGTAGAACCGCATTTTCGACAGGGTCCACAGCCGCAGGAAACCGAAGATCGTGTGGGTTTTTACCCGCATGGCGAAGTTATAGTTCTTTGCCCATGCGTTTCCATTAGCCCAGTTCATGATCGGGCGTCCGAGCCAGACCGGCATGATCGAGGTGAATTCGTCAAAGCCGGGTTTCAGAAATTCGGTGACATAGACCGGTTCGCTGTTTTTGGCCATCACTTCGGTGCGGACCCGGTTCATGCGCGATCGCCGCGACTTCAGATCACCGACCCGGATGATATCTTCATATGACATCATCAGGGCGAGGTAGCGGCCGGTCTCGACCGTCAGCGCCCAGTTGTTGCGCTCTCCGCCACGGTCGCGGTCGATGGTCAGTACATCGGCAAGCCGATCGAGATAGAGCTTTGCGTATGCCGGATTCTGATAATCGACCAGCCGTTTTACGCCCTCGGTGACGATCGCCTGCGCTTCACCCGGATAGACGGATGCGACATCGGCAATCAGGCTTTCCGCGTTGGGTTTTGCTAGGCGAATTTTCTTTTCCGGCGCCGGGGTCGGCAGCTTTAGATCGCCCTTCGTATAGGCGATACCGATTTCAAAGCCCTTGAGATTGGACTCAACAGCGATGCCGGATTCGCGAATGGCCTCTGCAAAGTTTTCCGCCGGAATGGGAAGTTCGCCCGATCCGGCGATCAGACCCAGGACGATTGCGTTGAGGACCGTTCCTTCTTTTTCGGCAAGGCTCGCTATGTCAAAAAGAATCGCGCGTTTGGATAGTTTCTGCGCCGCGTTGTCGAGTTTGTCCCCACGGAATAGCCCATCGCCCATCGCCGATTTTTCGACAATCGAATAAATCCGGTGCGTGGATGCAATCAGCGTGGTCCGGTCAGGGGTGACCATCCCATTTTCGAGCATCCGTCCCGCTTCCATCAGCTCGGACGTCACCACGATATCCATGTTCCCGGGTGCCGCGTATAGCGCCATAACCGGCGCTTTGCCGTCGAGCTGATCACTCGGTGCAGGAAAAATTTCCACATAATACGACGTCGCGCCGGTCCGTTGGGCTACCCCGGGGATGGATGTCGACTGGGTTGGGAAATTGCACATTTCCGCAGCGCGCACGACCCAGGTCGTCAGGACGCCGCCGCCTTCGCCGCCAAGGGCGCCGATGACCATCGATATCGGGCGGTCAGGAAGGGCGCTCATTCTGCGGCCACCCGGATATCTTCCGGCGTGTCCTTTTGCGGCGCGGCGATCTCTTCGTCTTCCTGTTTGCCCAGGAACATGCCTATAACGGCGGTGCGGAAGCGATAGGTGATCCGATCCATCAGGTTCGGGTTCTGGATGATCTCAGCGTGGAAGAATGACGGGCAGAGAACGGCCGCATCCGATACTTCACCGCAAAGGCCGCAACCGACACAGGAATTCAGCACGCTGGCGACAGGATCTTTGCGCAACGGATCCGGGTTGGGTTTGACCGACAGAGACGGACAGCCCGACAGCCGGATGCAGGAATGATCGCCTGTGCAGGTGTCTTCGTCGACGCCGTAGCGCGACCGCACGACACGCTTGCCCGATTTCAGCATCTTGGAAATCCGGGGCTTTTCGCGGCGTTGTTTCGCAATCTGGCATTCCGCCTCAGCGATGATGACCTTGAGGCCTTTTTCGCTGGACGTCAGCGCTTCCTTGATCAGATCGCGCATGTTGCTGACCTGATAGGTGTATTGCTTCTTGATCCATTTGACGCCGACGCCTTTCAGGGCGTTCTCAATCGGCACGACCGTGTCGGGAAGGCGCAGCCCGCCCGCGGTAGATGACGGTAGTTGCTGCTGGCCCGTGGCCGACGAATACCCGTTGGCCATCACGATCAGCAGATTGTCATGTTCGTTATAGACCGCACCGCTGATACCGGTGGACAGCCCGTTATGCCAGAACCCGCCATCGCCCATGATCGAGATCGTGTGGCCTTTCATGGCGTCTTTCACGCCCGCCGAACTGGCGAGGCCGAGACCGTAACCGGTCACCGTATTGCCCATGTTGAAGGGCGGCAGGGTCGAAAACGTGTGGCAGCCGATATCGGCCGAGATATGCATCTTGCCGATGTCGGGGTCGAGCTGTGCGAGCTTCAGTGCCGAAAAAACCGGCCGTTCCGGACACCCCGTACAGAATCCCGGCGGGCGCTTGGGGATTGGCGCGCCGAGCAGCTCGGCCGCATATTCCTTGTTGTCCGCAACCGCCTTCGTGACGGCTGCGACCGGGGCAAGCTCGATACCCTTCGGCACTGCGCCTTCGACGAATTTGGCGAGGCCGTTCATCATCACTTCGGATTGATATTCCCCCGCCATGGGGAAGACGTCTTTGCCGACGATTGTGGTGTTCAGGTCTGCCTTGCGCAGTGTCGCGTTCAGCTCCTGTTCGAGATAGGCCGGGAAGCCTTCTTCGACGATGCAGACCGAGCGCTTGCCGGCGCAGAACTGGATCACTTCGTCGGGCACCATCGGGTAGGTGACGTTCATGCAGTAAATCGGGATACGCGAATTGCCGAACGGGTCGGCGAGGCCGAGCTGCTGCAGGCCGCGAATAACCGAATTGTACAAGCCGCCCTGACAGATGATGCCGACATCTTCGCAATCGCCATCGAAAAATTCGTTCAGGCCGTTTTCCTTGATGAATTTGATCGCGGCCGGGAAACGCTGTTCGATCTTCATCTTTTCCTGCATATAGGTCGACGGCGGCAGCGCGATCCGATCAAGATTGTATTCCGGCTCCGGAATCTTATCGTTCATCGAATATCGTGGTTTCTTATTATCTTTCGTCGCAAAGCGGCCCGTCACATGACAGGCGCGAATGCGGAATTCCATCATCACCGGTGTATTGCTGATCTCCGACATTTCGAACGACTTCTCGACCAGGTCGACGATGCGCGGATGATTGACGCGGGGATCGACAAGCCAGACCGAGCACTTCATGGCGAATGCATGGCTGCGCTCCTGAACGATCGACGAGCCTTCGCCATAATCTTCGCCAAGGACAATCAGCGATCCGCCGATAACGCCTACCGACGCGATATTGGACAGCGCGTCGGAGGCAACGTTGGTGCCTACCGTCGATTTCCAGGTGACCGCCCCGCGGATCGGATAATTCACCGACGCGGCAAGCATGGCGCAGGCCGCCGCTTCGTTTGCACAGATTTCGGTATGAACGCCGAGTTCGGACATCAGGCCTTTGGAGTCCGATGTGAGCACATCCATCAGATGGGAAACAGGTGCGCCCTGGTACCCGCCGACATAGGAAACGCCGGACTGCAGCAGCGCCTTGGTAATGGCAAGGATGCCTTCGCCTTCAAAATATTCGCCATCGCCTCGGCGCAACATCTCAACTTCTTTTGCGAATGTGCGTTCCATTGGTGTCCTCCTGACGCGCCGGTCTGGTTGGTACCGGTCGCGATGCCGCGCAAAGCGGCACATTAATTTAGGAAAGAACTATACGGCGTTCATCAACGCCGAGCAAAGCATTCACAGCCCAATTCAGGCGGTATCTTACTATGGAAACTAACTATTTCTGGAGCGTTTGCAGGATCGCGAGGACGTCATTCATGTCTTCGGTCATGAACGTATTGGGCTCGCGCAATGCGGCGGTAAGTTCCTTGCGTTCTTCCGGTCCAAGGGCGTTCATGAAATCGATACACCCGGTGGACGCGCGATCAGTGTTTTCTGTCGTGTTTTCCATCTTACCTCATCCCGCAGACTTTTT
>Ga0315316_10002671_pt1 | contig 12861 bp, 8 predicted proteins | sample M160m3416metaG_FD_203702 | JGI IMG/M metagenome (GOLD analysis project Ga0315316, IMG submission 203702) | Ammonia-oxidizing marine archaeal communities from Monterey Bay, California, United States - M1 60m 3416 | ecosystem: Environmental > Aquatic > Marine > Intertidal zone | place: USA...
TGTCTAAATCATTAAAATAAATATAAACAATACTACTTCCTGCAGCCATTGCTCGAGGAACTGCACGCAATCTATTTACTGCGTGATTTACTCTATCAGGTGGATAATAATCATCATCGTCCATATAAACTATTATGTCACCCTTTGTTTTTTCGTGCATAAAATTTCTTTTTCTACCTAATTTCATTTTTTCGTTAACTCGAAAATATTTTACACATTCTACATCTTTAAATAAATCTTCTACACTATCATCACCATCATCTATTACAATCCACTCTAATAGTTCTTTTGGATAATTTTGATTTTTAAAACATTTTATTAATTGAGGAATAAATTTTCGTCTATTATATGTTGGAGTACATACACTTACAAATGGTTTTCCTTGTGCACTAACTTTTTTTCTTCCCTTCTTTTTTTTATTATTTCTCATTATTTATATTTAATTTAAATACTATTATTTTATATATTTTTAAATTAAATATATATATTATTTAAATTAAGGTTGATATACCTAACATACCTAATAAAATTAGCGCACCAACTATACCTAACATTATCATTATATCTTTTTGCCATTTCCAAATACCACCTCCTATTATTACAAACCACCAAGCTAATATAGATAATGACCATATCCATTTATATCTTTTACCATAAGTTCTAAAATAATTTAACTTTTCAGGATTTGGTCGTAAATGAAATGCAATTAAATATATAGAAAATAATCCAAATGGCCAAATATATAAAGAAGTCCATCCCAAAAATATAAAACATATTGCAGCTATAAATAAAGGTATTATTAGTAATGTTTGATTATTAAAAGCAGCCCAAAATAATAATCCAAAACTTGCAATTAATTGACCAACAAATGAAATAATATTTACACTAGGTAAAATAAGTGAAAATTTAGTAAAGTCCCAAATTTGTTCACCTAAATTTGTAGGATCGCTATGCTCTTTAAAGAATGCCTTATTGGTTGTTTCTAATAAAAATTTAAGATATCCTCTTTGACCTTGCCAAAATGTTTTAAAATATTCTCCTATTCCACTAATCATTAAGTTTTCATTATCTGCCCATTCATAAGGAATTCCATATTTTGTAGAATCGAAGAATTCTTTTTTATCATTTTCACTTCTACTAAATCCACCTTTTTGATGAAATTTATTCGTTGTTCTTTTTCCTCCTATAGATTTTCTACCTCCTTTTTGTGGTGCTTCTGGTGCTGCTTCTGGTGCACTAGCAGCCGAAGCTTCACCACCAGCCGTATCCTCTTTTGATCTTAAAATAGCATTTATCTTTGAACATTTAACATCTGAACCTTGTTCTCCTCTACTATAAGGAAGACCGTCTCCATCTGGTAACCATTGTTTCAAATATTTGGAATTTTTTGTTGCGCGTAAAACAATATCTAACCATCCTCCTTGTTGATAAATAAAAAATAATTGACATAATGGAATCATAATTAGTGCTAAAATAGAATAATTGCGCTTATCTTCGAAAGTCCATTCTTTTTTCTTTTCCTCTCGTTTTTTTTTTGCGTCTTTTACTCTTTTCTTTCTGTTGTTTTCTTTTTCTTTTCTTCTTCTTTCTCTTTCTGCTTTTTTGAGAGCCTTATTCTTTTCTTTTTCAGCTTTTTCCTTTTCTTCTTTTTTATCTTCATACATTTTATCCATTAACCCTGGTTGAAAACTATATCCATTATTGTTATTAACCATTTTATATATATATCATTAAATATTAAAAAAATATAACTTAAAATTTCAGTAATTTAGTTATTTATAATGAAAATAGAAACTACGCCTCAGTTGGACTTTCATAATGTCTTGATTCGTCCTAAAAGAACTACTATAACTTCTAGAAGTGAGGTTGATTTGGAACGAGAATTTACTTTCGTTCATTCAACTATGAAATGGAAAGGCGTACCTATTATCGCAGCAAATATGGATACAACGGGTACATTTGATGTATATGATGTTTTAAGTAAACACAAAATGTTAACTTGTTTAAACAAATTTTATACAGTTGAAGATTTTAAGGTTCGTGAAAAAGAAAGACGACCATTAGATCCTGATTATTTTATGATTTCTACAGGTATTAGTGAAAGTGCAATGTGTGATTTGTCCAATTTAGTAGAATATACAAAGGCAAAATGGATATGTGTTGATGTTGCAAATGGTTATATGGAACAAGTAGTAACATATTGTGCAAAATTAAGAGTAGTTTTTCCAGATAGAATTATTATTGCTGGAAATGTAGCTACACGCGAAATGGTTGAAGAATTGATAATTAATGGAAAAGTTGACGGAGTTAAAATTGGAATTGGTCCGGGGAGCGCTTGTTTAACTCGTATGAAAACAGGGGTCGGTGTTCCTCAATTAAGTGCTATAATAGATTGTGCAGATGCTGCTCACGGATGTGGTGGATTTATTGTTGGAGATGGGGGGATTACTTGTCCTGGAGATATGTCGAAAGCATTTGGAGGTGGAGCAGATTTTGTAATGTGTGGTGGAGTTTTTGCGGGACATGATGAAAATCCTGGAGATGTTGTTGAAGAAAATGGAGTGAAATTTAAACTTTTTTATGGTATGAGTAGTCAACATGCAATGGAAAAACATTATGGGAAAATGGCAAAATATAGATCTAGTGAAGGAAGATGTATAAAAGTTAAATATAAGGGTTCACTAGAAAAAACTGTGCTTGATTATTTAGGGGGTATACGGTCAACTTGTGCTTATATCAATGCACATAAAATTAAACATATGAGCAAGTGTGTTACTTTTGTGGTTGTTAGTCAACAAATAAATACACATTTAGTAAAATAAATATATTGATAAATTATATATAATGATATCAACTTTATTTATAATGATAATTTTACTTATACTGTTACTTTTTATAATTTATAATTTTTATAATGATTATAAAGATTGGTCAAATACAGGTAATACATTTGCTGAAGGTATGACTGGTAACAAAGTGTCTATAAGTGTCAAGGGTAGATACGGAGATAATCTAAATAAAGAATTTGAATGTAAACCTGGTGGAGACCATACGATTTTAAGTTCGGACGGCAACGAAATTGGTAAAGCACACTCGTTAACTTTTTCGCCTGCATATACTGACTCTTGTGATCAAAAAGATAAATGTATAGTTGAAATAAAGGATAATTGTCAAGCTAGAATACGAATGTGGGATAGATGTCCAGGAGGAGGAAAGGATGAAGGGAAAAGAAAAACTTTTTCATGGAGTCAGTTTGTTAATCCTGGAGGTCCAGAGATAAACCAAGATGATTGTAAACTGACAGTTGGAGCAGTAATAGCCCCACCAGCAGTTCCACCAGCAGCTCCAAGTGCTGCTCTGGAAAGTCTGAACAATGAAATTAATACAATGAATGAAGCAGCAGCCGCAGGAGCAGTGATCGATCCATCAGCCGTACCTCAACCTGTAGAATCACAACCTCCTATAGGTTGTAAACAAGGATGTTTACCTACTTGTAATAAATTATCTGGATGTCAAGATGAATCTAGTTGTCAAACAAAATATCCTGGATTAACATTATCCGGACTTTTTTCAGGTGATAATACTAGTGCTGGATATATGACTTGTAATTCTGGATGCGGTAATGAATATAAGAGGAGTTGTACACAAAATTCTTATAAACTTGATTTAAATTCAACTGATACAGCAAATGGATCTGCAAATGGATCTGCAAATGGATCTGCAAATGGATCTGCAAATGGATCTGCAAATGGATCTGTTCCATCAATGGACCCATTGAGTCGTGACCATAAATTTGTTGGACAATTTCAACAAAATAATATGAATCAACAACCAATAGGACAACAACCAATGGGACAACAACCAATGGGACAACAACCAATGGGACAACAAATGATGGGACAACAACCAATGGGACAACAAATGATGGGACAACAACCAATGGGACAACAAATGATGGGACAACAACCAATGGGACAACAAATGATGGGACAACAAATGAATAATAATATGACAGTACAATCAAAAAATAATGCAATTTTTAATGAAGAAATAATGCATCAGGTTTTAGCAAATAAAAATTTAATACCTAGTGATATAAATTTAAGCCAAGAAAATCAAGGTAATTTTATTAGAGTAGGAGAAGTATTTATGAAAGATCTTTCTCATATTAGAAATTTAGCGATACCTAATATAGATAATGATGATTATGAATTATTAGGACGAGTTATTGCAAAACTCAAAATTCAAGAAAAAGATAAAAATACTGGTCCTCAAAATATTGTAGCGAAACAACAACTTATTAATTCTATAAATAATATTTTAGCTGGAACTTCTATTTCCAATAGTCAAGTTAATTGGGAAACTCCAAAAAATAGTTTAAAAATAACAACCACTGGAATGTATGGAGATAATAGTAATTCAATGATGGGCTACGGAGATAATGCTATAAAAAATCATAACAAAATAAATCAATTAAATAATAACGCAAATGAAGACCCTGACGGAGGATTATGTATGTGGAAAGGTTGTGAAAAACATCCAAAAAAAAAACCATTTGATTCTATTTGGAGTTTATACTAATATAATTTAGTAAAATTAATATATTATTAAATTATATATGAATCCATTACTTTTTGTAATATTATTAATAATGGTTATATTTACATCATATCATTTTAGAATAGATATATCAAATATGTTAAATGGAACAGCTATAGAATCGTTCAGTAACCCCTTTCGTCCTAGAAGAAGAGAAGGCTTGTCATTTCTTTGGGAAGCCCCCGTGAAAGCCGTCAAAGCAGTAGTGAGCGTTTTTAGCCCGCCGCCCTGCTCTCCTTCGCCTTGTAAAGGGGGATGGAGCGGTTACGGAAGATGCGAGAGAGATAGTAATGGTACATTTCGTCGGACGAGGCAGTATGGGGTCAGTCAGACCAGTGACTGCAACGGCACCCCCTGTCCTCATAATAGTGGGGACAAAGATTCGACATCGAGTGGATGTGAAGGAACGAATTGCGAGGGGGCGTGGGGAGATTGGTCAGATGAGTGTTACGAAATGGACGGTGAATTCAAAAAGGAGCGAACATATACTATCAGTAAACAAAAAACAATGAATGGATCAGTTTGTCCTCACGCATCGGGACACGTGGAGTATACAACGGAAGGATGTGATCCAGTTCCAGCCGTAGGAGAATGGAGGGGATGTGGTAAAGGCCCGGGAATGGGAAAGTGTGAACAGCAGTATCTGGTAACCGCACCCGGAAGGTATGGTGGGGAAAGTGAATTTCCAGATGGTGATATCCGGATATGCGATGCAAGTGCAAACAATTGGACAGGCGGCAATGAATTTACGGGTGCCCTAACAGACCCCAACAATCCACAACACAGGTGTGTGAAGGATATTAGGGATAAAGCAAAAGCCCAATGGACACAAGATCTTCGCGCCGCAGGCGGTGGGGACCTGTGGCCAGACTATATTAGTAATAGTCAAATCACCGCAGTGACCACCCTGATTGATGGAAAGGTTGTTGCACCTGGTCCAACTCCTGACCAAATGGAAGACCAAGCCACCAAGTTAATAGCCGAAGGCGAAAAAGGTAAAGAAGATGCTACTGCTGCAGCTGAAGCCGCAAGAATAGCCGCAGAGGAAGCTGCCGCGGCGGCAGCGGCTTTACAAGAACAACGAGAAGCAGAAGAAGCAGCTAGAAAAGCAGCAGCGGACGAAGCCGCTAGAAAAGCAGCAGAGGAAGAAGCCGCTAGAGTAGCAGCAGAGGAAGCAGCCCGCAGAGTACTAGAACAAGAACTACAAAAGGCGAAGGACGATGCAAAACAAGAACTAAGGGGATGGGCAAGTGAACAATTCTCCAATCGAACTGGTTCGCCTTGGGTGGAGGGTTTTCAAGGAGGTTCTACAGTTGCCTTAGGATATGTTGAAGATAACATGGACAAAATCGATGAGGCAGGCAACAGAACGGTTGTTGGTAATAAAGTAAATGAAATCAAGACCGGAGCGTTGGCAGAGATTGAAAATAAGAAAATAGAACATCAGCAAGATGAACTTAATGATGCGAAAAACGAAGCAGTTGAATCTATACCTGCCAATTTAGATCCACATCATCTCCTCCATATTCACCTTATACAAAATGCCATTTCCATAAACGATATTCCTAATAAAAAGAGCGAGGTTATTCAAAAAGCAACAGAGCAAAAAGAACAATGGGAACTTTCTAAAGCAAAACAAGATGCAAAAACAGAAATACAAAGTAATATTTTAACAACTGAAGGTTATATCGAACTCGGGCCTGCGTTTGCGAAATTTGACGACACTACAAAAGTAAATAATATTTCAAAAGTTAATCAAGTAAAACAAGAAATTATTCAAGCAGGGACCGTAAAAAAACAAGAAGCAGATGATGAAAGAGAGAGACAAAGACAAGAAGCCGAAGCTGCACGACTTAAAGCGGAGAGAATACAACAAGAAGCAGAAGCAGAACGATTGAGATTACAACAAGAAGCACAGGCAGCGGCAGATGAGGCAGAAAGACAGAGACTTGAAGCAGAAGCGGCTGCGGTTCAGGCGGCGGCAGTAGCAGCAGAACTAGAAGCAGCAAAAAAAACTGCTATCGAAGAATTAGGAGAAGATCAATATGTTATGAAGTTTGAAAGTATACACTGTTGTTATGCAGCTAAAATAAATGCAGTTCAAAATGTAGCAGAAATACTGGATGTAAAGAATAAAATTTTAAACGATGCACAAAAATTGGAAGATGCTGAAATTGCAATGAGGGAAGCAGAAAAAACAGCAGAGGAATTGCGACAAAAAGCTACAGAAGCAGAAGCAGCTAGAATCAAAGCGATACAAGAAAATGCTAGTGAAGCAGCACAAAAGGCAGCAACAGAGGCTGCAAGGGTAGCAAAAGAACAAGCATTACAAGCAGAAAAAATGAAAAGAGATGCAGAAGCACAAGCAAAAAAAGATGCTGAAAAAATGATATCACAAACAGTCCGTTTCAAAGATGGAAATACAAGGGCAACAACATCAACATCAAAAACTTATGTTGATAAATCAGGAGCAAGTATTGAAAAGAAATGTATTTCTATATCTGATTTACATAGTGCCAATAAATGGGTTGATCATTTATTTAATACTTTAGGACAGACAAAATGCGCTAATACTGATCAAGTTAATTCTGCCAGATCCGCAGCAAAATTAGATTTTATTTCCGGATCAATAGCAAGATCGAATCAGCAATACGACGAAAGCAATCAACATTATATTAAAGGAATTGATACAGCAAAACCTTATTTAGATAAAGCATTTTCTGGACAAGGGATTAATGGTAGTAATAATAATAATGCACAAGGAAGTACCCAATCTATGTCTAATAATTTATACCAAACACAATCTGGTATTACAAATAATATTCGTTCTCCCAATAATCCTGTTTGGCAGGATCAACGACAAGCATCCCAATTTGGAGGATCTGTATTACCAAATGGATTTGTAGTCCAAAAAGGAAATGGTGAATGCCCAAATGGATGTAAATTTCCACAATATGATAATAAAAGTTGTGAAGATGTAATTTATAATGGAAAACAATATAGAAAATGTCCTTGGGTAAAAGATGGCTTAAATGGTAATGATTGTATGAAGTGTGGTGCTATTTTAATGCCAAAAAATCATCATGGATATGCTAGAACAGCACCCGGATTATTTAATAATGTTAGTATGGAAATGGCCAGTAAATCTACACAACAAAATTCTGATTATTATAATATTGGTAAACAATTTATGAATCAATTATCAAAAATAAAAAACTTTAATTTACCAAAGACAATTAGTGCAAATGAATTTATGTCTATAGGTAAATTAGTTCATAAATATCAGACTGAAAAAACTCAACAAACTGAAAGAATACTGACAGATTTTATTAGTGGAATATTAGCTACAACCTCAATATCTAATCAAAATAAAATACAACAAAATGTAAATATTCCTACAAATATATCAAGAGAAGGGGGAGTTTTTCATATGGATGTTAATAAATTAACAGGTAAAGGTGCAAATGCGTATATAGACGCAGAAAAGGAACTTGCAACTAATAATAGATTAGGAGGCTCATCTTCTTTATATGAAAAACAAATAAATGACCAAACTAGAAAAAATAATGGAATACCAAGAGATCCTAGAAAACGACCATCTCCATATAATTCTATATGGAATGTTTTCAATTATTAAATTGATATAAAAATATAAAATAAAATTATACTATTAATAATGGATAATTTTGTTATACGAAAAAATACAAAACCTCTAAGTAATAAAACCCCTATAAACATCTATACTGATGGCGCGTGCTCAAATAATGGAAAAACAGATGCACGAGCTGGATTTGGTATTTGGTTTGGTGAAGGAGATGAAAGAAATACAAGTGAATCATTTACAGGACCACAAACAAATAATAGAGCAGAATTATTAGCTATTATTAAAGCATTAACTATTTTAAGAGAGGAAATAGAACAAGGGCAACCTGTAAATATTTATTCGGATTCTTCTTATTCTATAAGATGTTGTACAACTTATGGAGAAAAAATGGCAAAAAAAGGATGGAAAAACAAAGGAAAGGATATTCCAAATGTTGAAATCGTAAAAGTTGCTTATAATTTCTGTAAAAAATATAATAATATCAACTTTACACATGTTAGAGCACATACAGGACTAGAAGATGAACATTCTATTGGAAATGACCACGCCGATAGACTAGCAAATCTTGCTATTGGAGTAGAATCTTGTCCTTATCAGCGTGTAAAAAATAAAATATATTTAAGGGTTCCTTATGATGAAAAAGACGAAGCAAAAAAATTAGGTGCAAAGTGGGATAAGAGTAAAAAAAGATGGTATATTACTCCCAAGAATAAGTACAAAGTTCAAATGATGGGACGGTGGGGTCTAGAAAATTGATTATAAAAATATATAATATTATTTTTATAATAAAAACAAGTATGGGAGCATTATTTGCCAAAGTTATTCAAGTATTGAAAATTATACCAATAATATTATATTTTACGAAAGATAATAAACTTAAACAAGAACCAGAACCGGATCATTTTGAAGAGGACTGGGGGCAATTTTGTGACATTTCCAAAAAACCTTTACATAACCATAATAGAGAAAAACCGTTATGACTATATAAAATGAATTGGTTTAGCTCACCACCAGAACCTCCAAAAAACGATAATGGAGCATTTATATTAATTATTCTATTTTTAATCATTTTTGTAGCTAATAAAAATAAAACTTGGCAACCGAAATTTAATAAAAAGAAAAGTGCATTAGATAAAATTATAGGCCTTGAATCTGTAAAAGATGAAATTAATTACTATATGGATTTTATAAAAAATGGGGAAAAATATAAAGATTGGAATGTCAAGTTACCAAAAGGTATTTTACTAGCAGGACCGCCAGGTACTGGAAAAACATTACTTGTAAAAACTCTATCTAATAAATTAGATATTCCATTGATTACCGCGTCAGGGTCTGAATTTATAGAAAAATATGTTGGAGTTGGAGCAAAAAGAGTAAGAGACTTATTTGCAAAGGCAAAAGGTAAGAAGAAATGTATCATTTTTATTGATGAAATAGATGCTGTCGGTCGTAGAAGAGATAAAAGTGATAATTCAGAGAGGGCATCTACTGTTAATCAATTGTTAACTGAAATGGATGGATTTGAAGAAAAAGATAATGTTATTGTATTTGCAGCTACTAATTTAATTAAAACATTAGATCCAGCGTTAATTCGTTCTGGAAGATTTGATAAAAAAGTTTATTTTGATTTACCTAATTATAATGAAAGAAAACAATTATGTGAATTATATTTGAAAGATATGAAATTGCCCAATAATCTTTCTTATTGCACATTATCAGAAAGAACTGCTGGATTATCTGGGGCAGATATAGCAAATATAGCTAATCAATCTAAAATCCAAGCTATTCAAAATAATAATGATAAAAATACATTAAAAGAAAAAGATATTCAGGAAGCAATTGATGAGGTTATGATTGGTCGGGAAAAAAGAGAAAGAATGATGTCAAAAGAAGAAAGGGAAAGAGTGAGTTATCATGAAGCAGGACATTGTTTAATGGGATTTATATTAAAACACACCGAACAACCGGTTAAGGTTAGTATCATTCCTAGAGGAGAAGCTGCATTAGGATATAGTCAACAGAAACCAACAAATAAGAAATTAATGACCAAAGAAGAAATTTTATGTAGAATAAGTGTATTACTTGGAGGTAGAAGTGCTGAAAAAATAATATATGGTAATGTTTCTACTGGAGCAAGTGATGATATTGAAAAAATATCAACGCTTATTACCAATTATACTAATTGTTGGGGTATGAATGATACTATTGGACCACTTAATCCAGATGTAATGGGATCAATTGGAAAACAACTTACTAGTGATATAATGACTAGATGTAAAAATATAATTGAAGATATTGAAAATCAAACTATAAAATTATTAATCAAAAATAAGAAATATATTGAAGCAATTGCAAAAGACCTATTAGAAAATGAAACAATAGAATATGATAAAATTAAAAAGTTAATATCTAATAAAAGACTTGAAAATAGTAACGAAATTATTTTATCTTAATTACCTATTATTTACACTAGGAGGCCAACTATATTGTCCTGTGCCTTCAGATGATATATTCTGAGGCATATCCCAAGGGGGCAAATCGTTAGAAGTATTTACAGTTTGTTCAAGTGGGTCGTTTGACATATCTAACATATAATCCATCTCTTCTTCATCTATTGGGATTTCTTCAATAACATTTGTCAAATCCCAATTCCAATCTCTACGATAATTATGGTAAGAATAACTACAATGACCTTCTTCCACAGTAATAGTTGAAGTACAAGACCACCCCTTGCACGCCAGAGGGTGGGTCACGTGGGGACCAGTTGCTCTTACTCTTCGCCATTGATATTTACTTTTATTATCTTCTTCTGGATTTTTGGGATCAGTCATTATTTTTTCTTCTTCTTCGTCATTATAAAAGTTTTCACGAAATACATCAAAAGATGGAAGTCCCCCAAATTTAATACAGATTTCTTGTAATGTTTGTATATTAGATGACACTGAGTTATACTTGTAATCTTTTTTTCTCAATTTATAATCATCATATCCTGGGACACTTCCTGTATTTAAGAATACATTAAATATATACCATTGATTTGAACTTATTTGTAAATCTCTTAATATTGTAATACACCCCTCTTCGTCCTTTCCCATAGGAAATCTACCGAATGGATTAGTATCACTAATTCCAAATAACATTTTAAATACTTCTGCCCCTTCCAATCTAGGATTATTTTTTAATTTATATAAATCAATTAGAACAAGAGTTCCGTGAGTTGTTCTTCCCCGCACAATAATATTGTTTTGTTTTTCAACATCTTGGATGATATCATTTAAACAGCGACAGATTTCCATTGTGATTATATTAATTCATATAATTATGTATTTATATGAATTCAATTTTTATTTTTTTCTGCGTCTAGTGCGTTTTTTTCGGTTTTTCTTGCGTTTTCTTTTTGTTTTTTTCTTTCTTTTCTTTTTAGCTCCTCCACTCCATAATGGAACCCCTTTAAATTGTGTCTTTGCTTCTCTGTACCACATATTTACATGACCAATCCACCAATCTTTACCAAAGAACTGACTTAATGCGTCTCGCAAATGTATCATTATAGTTCCTCTTCTATCACAAGATGCAATAGTAAATAAAGCACAGAATAATGTAGGATCATTAAAATATAATGGTGGTGGATTTGCAACTCCAGCTTCTAGAGATTTAAGTCTATGCTCTCGTTCCATCGCTATTAATTCACCAATAAATCTATGAGTAAACCCTCTATCTTCTTTATCTATTCTTGTAAATTGTGAATTACCTCCTTCCCAATGTGGTAATAATGGATTTGGACGAACTGAAGCTGTAGTTGGATAAGTAGCTGATTCCCCCGCTGGAGTAACCCATGGTATTCCGCCTCTTATTCTAGAAAAATTAGCTCTTCCTCTCCAATAACAACTATTTCGCAGTTTTAGATTTTCTATCATTCTATGCATTTGAGATTGTCTTCTACCTGATAATATGTCATCTTGTCCAATTAGTTTTTGTAATTCTGTTTTCATATATGTTGATATTGATTTTGAAGGACTACAAGAATTAACAACAACTAATAATAATCCTTCTTTTCTAGATTGTGTATGTCTTTGTGATAGAAATTGTAGCATTTGGTCAGTTGTTCTACGTAATGCAGCAGGTGCTCCTTCAGCAATTGTCTTTCCTGCTAATGGATTACCAGGAACTTTACTAGGAGGACTTGTATTGTAATTCATATGTGAAAATCCAAACATTTGTCTGTTAAAATATGGATGTCTTCTAGCACCTGCGTGGTAAACATCTCTTAAACCAGCACTCTTGTCTTTTTTTGTGTATGCTATTTTGATATCGTCTCCTTCATATTGAACAAGTGGATAAGGTATAGTTTCATCTTTAAACTGTTCCACTAATTCACCTAGGGTGGTAGCTGTTCTATCTCCATCAGGAACACGATAATCTTGTCTGGGTGCGGGTATAAGATAACCATCAAAATCCATAGAGTCATCATCAAATGCTTGATTTTGACTATAATAACGATCTCCTGCTCCTGGGTTTTCCGGGTCGCCCGATCCTACGAATACTTGTATGTGATTTAATAACTCAAAACCATAATCTGCTGTACTAGTATTTCCTCTAGTAATAAAATTTACCCAATCTTGCTGATAATCATCATCATCACTATCACTATCACTATC
>Ga0315316_10002674_pt1 | contig 12858 bp, 11 predicted proteins | sample M160m3416metaG_FD_203702 | JGI IMG/M metagenome (GOLD analysis project Ga0315316, IMG submission 203702) | Ammonia-oxidizing marine archaeal communities from Monterey Bay, California, United States - M1 60m 3416 | ecosystem: Environmental > Aquatic > Marine > Intertidal zone | place: USA...
CGGCCTCGGTTATTGTCGCGGCGGTCGTAGCCACCACGGCCTCGGTCGGAGCGCTCGCGACGCTCGCGCGGAGCGATTTCAACAGGAGAACCGACAGCGCTCGAGGCCTCGATTCCTTCTGCCAAAGGATGAATGTGAATGAGAGCGCGATCGACGGCACCAATGACAGTATTCACGCGCCCAATCGGCTTCCCACCAATGACGCGAAGTGTTGCACCGAGACGCGGTGCTCGACCCTCGAATGCGACCATCAGGCCGCCCTCATAGGACTCCTTCTCGACCGTACCGGAGAAGCTCATGGCCTCAGGCGCGTCGGCCCGAGTATATGAGTGCGGCAGATGCTGCGAGAATCAGCCCAGGCAATCCCATCGCAGGCAATCTAGAGGATGGTTCGTTTGGCGCATCTGGTTCAGGCTCAGGTTCGACGAATAGGTGCGAGTTATCCACCACTCGCTGTTGGCTGGTGCACATACCTGAGACATCACAACCAGTCACTTCGACCGTGTGAGTTCCATCAGCCCAGACCGAGAAGTCGATAGTTGGAGTCGACCAGGTATTTCCATTGACAGCGATGTTTCCAACAGATGATCCATCTATCATCAAAGTAAACGTCACCTCCTCTCCATCGGGGTCTGAGAATTGTCCGCTCATCATCCATGAGTCGCCGTCCCATCCCTCGCTATTCACGGTCATTACCGGGGCCCTGCTAGCCTTTTCTATTCCAAGATCATAAATTGCTTCCATAGTGTAAACACCATCTCCTGTCACTCGAATCGCAACATAGGCTGGACCTGGAACGGTGCTGGTTGCAGCGACATCTGCGGTGATTTCGGACATGTATAGAGAGTAAGGTCCAGAGTAAGTTCCGGCATTATCATGCTCGGACGTGAATCCGACCTCTACGTTCAGAGCAGGCCATCCTGAAGTCGGGCTGAGTGTGATTGGATGAGGGTCGGCTAGATCCATAGATGAGCTAGAAATCTGGAACGGAACACCGACACTCCATGTCCTATTACCTGAGGACTGGCCGGATCGGTCTATTCCTTCGCAAGTCACTTCGCCGGCTTCACCACGAGGGACATCCATCGAAATCTCTCGATTCTCGTAGGTTATCATGAGCCCCTCGTTGCCTCGGCAACTGACCTCGAGCGAGGCGGTTCCGGCCTCGTCGACGAACCAATTTTGGATATCATTCCAGTTGGCTATGACCTGTGCTCCCCCGCTCGCGCGTGGAAACCATGACTCATCGTTAGGAGCATCATCAGTCCATTGTGGAGGATTATCCACTGGAATCGGTGCCGTGGTGAAATCGGCGAACAAATCCTCACCAGACGGCCATTGCGGCATATTGGGGTAGAAGGAATAGGTCAGGCTGCCACCATCATTCTCGACCAAGTCGTAGGTGCTTGAGCCATCACCGACGCAACTGCCGCGAAGAGGCGCAACGCCGGCATAATCACCAGTCTCCACCTCGACATCCCGCCCCTCGCATTCTTCCCACATATCGAGGCGGAGTCCCTCGGTCACAGGGAATTTCATGTGATATTCGACATTAGACATGTTAGAGGCGTTGAAAGCCAATGTGAATTCACTGGGATCATCAATATTCGAGATTGTGAGTGTAGCATTGAGCCAAAGCATCATCCGGCATTCATCAACATTAGCAGATGCATCGACCTCATCGTCACAATCACGGTCACTATCTGGAGATACAGGCACTTCGACGCAGTCGCTGCTACTTCCGAATCCTGTACAATCTCTGATTTCTGAATGTTGTGGAGGACCCAAATTCCACTCCTCAACCAGAACATCATTTTCAGTCCAGGAGATATTCTTCCAGTCGGTTCCATCTCCTCCTCGGTGTGGACTACCGTCGCGCATTCCCATTCGTGTCAGCGTGTGTTCAACACACTCAGAGGCGATTGCTCGAACCCCCTCCCTCTCGTCCGTGGAGATCCATCCATCGTCTCCACTGGGATATACCGCTGCTACATACGTGTCCAAACTCGCTCTTACATCGTCGGCAAGGCTTCCATTAACCCAAGCAACTGCAGTCACTTGGGCAGAATTCCAATCGCTTGCGACCTCTATATCGAAGATTGCTTTCGAATATTCGAACATATCTTCGAATGTGATCGAGCTACATTGTTCTTCAAGCGTCGGCTCGTCTCCACCAAGTTGTTCCCGACGCTCTTCAGCTTCGTCTAAACCACCTTCTTGACTCTCCATCGGTAGTAAAGAGGTAGTCATTACGAAAATGGCTATCAGTGTAGCGATTTGAAGCATGCCGTTGCGACTCATCACGATAGTCGAAAGGGTCTCACAAGATATTGCTATCGGCGACGACTAGTGGATAATTTGGATTATTTCTCCAGTCCAAAAGAACACCAATAACTCATCATTAGGGCCTTCTCCAAATCCTACAATTAGTCCACCAACACTTCCCAGATAGGTCTCTTTCCAAGAGTCATTGTTATCGGAAATTATCCACAATGAACCGGAGCAAAAATCTCCAAACAGGAAGCCTCCTCCATCCGAAAATACCGGATCATTAGTCCAATAGCCCCCAGTGATAGAGCAATTTCCATTTTGGTGATCATAGACGAAAATTGGATCAGTGTATTCCTCATCATTGGACCAAGTCTCTTCATTACATCCATCCTCTTCTGAGAATTCACTGAATCCTTCTTTATCGGACCATCCAAGATTTGACTTATTTTCTAGGTCTACAAGATTAACCTCTTCCCAGCAATTTTGACCTACGTCTGCAATCCACAATCGTTCGTACTGGTCAACGTCAAATTTCCATGGATTACGTAGTCCGTAATGGAGGATGAAGGAATCACCAGAATCGGGATTCATCACGGGATTAACCTGATTGTCAGAGAATTCGAAATAAACGATGCTACCGAGCAAATCATCGTCATTCTGGCCATTTGCATCAGGATCGTTAGAACTACCTCCATCCCCTATTCCCCAAAGGTAATTTCCATTTCCTATGCTATGCAGATGCCCTCCGTTGTGATTTCGATAAGGCTGTTCAACTCTCTTTAGAATCTCGATTGTATCTATATCAATCACATTATCACTATCAAAAACTTTAGCTGATGCAAGAACTAGATCAGAGGTATTCTTTCCTTCACAATCTCCGTTCTCAACATAGGACAGTAGGACCTGTTTTGTGGAATTGTAATTACTATCAAACACAAAACCAAGTAATCCTTGTTCAGTGTGACATCTATTCACAATCTTAGTCAAATCTCCAGCATCAATCAATTGATCTTCAGCCCAAATTTTTACTATTCCACTCAGGTAAATTATCCACAATTCATTTGTTGCAGGGTTAACAACTGCATGATGTGGGGTTCCTGTTCCTTGGAACAAAATCACACAAGTCAAATCGTAATTTAATTCACAATTTGATACTATTGGATCCGCCCAATCAAATTCATTCTCTTCCTCTGCAAAGCAGCCAGTGAAGATTGAGGAAAGAAGAATCAAAAAAACTAAACTCACAAGCCTCATAATTACACCTCGAGTCTCATATCGATGTATTATGCTACCATTCAGTCATTAATCTTCAAAGAAAGCCTGTATTCCAGGTACATTCGATACAGCTGCACCATAAGTCCCTAGGTGTTCATCCGCAGTTGTTGCAACCATTCCTTCAGTATTCAGCACATCACTCAGAATGTCAGTTCCCTCTTCATCTTGATTCATTTCAACTAAGGCGGTTTGAATCAACTCTACCATTTCAGGACTCATTAGCTCTGGATTGTATAGCGCCGGATGACTTGGTGCTTGTCCGAAAGGATCCAACATCACAACTTGATCTCTTGCTAAGCACCAGTCTGGGGCATTTTCACTACAATACAAATCGTATGCCACATCCTTCACGAGCGCAACATCACCTCTCTCAGTCATCATACACTTCATTGCACCCTTGTATCCTGAATACTGCGTTCCTCCTTCAGGTATACTTGAATCTTCATTGAAGAAATTAGTCACTGTATCTCGTAGAGATTCTATTTCATCAGGGTCGCCAACTACTTCCGCGTAGCCATTACCGATTAGGTAACCCATTGGAATTAACATTCCGGCACTTTTCAGCCACCCTGTATGGCACGAGGTTTTTCCTTCCATAAGAGCAAATGGATCAGTTTCAGGATCGTCGTCTAGGTAAGCCTCAGCAATTTCTGAATCTGCTCTGACCCAAGCCGCAGCATTGTAATATGTTCGACCATCAGATTTCCATTCCGCTGCCAGCACATCTAACTCATAAACTTCCCACGCAAGCCATGCAGCAGCCCCATCAACAAATCCTATGTCTGCATTACCGTTGTTAATCGCCTCGATTATCGCACCTGAATTTGTAACTGGATAAATCTCAACATCCATACCTGTCAGCTCACTCATTTTATCAGCCAAATGTTGCGGATTTTTATCCCAAAATAGGTATGTGTCTTGCACCTCAAAAGCAATTGTAATACAATTATTATCATCATCACATTGTTCGTAATTAATATCGAAAACAAGATACAATACTGTTGCTGATAACAATAATCCAGAAATCAAAATCGCCTTGTTTACCTTGACCCAATCGGCCCAACCCACTTCTTCCATAGCCGGCCGAGTCAGGTCTATTTGATAATATTTAGGGAGCCCTAAAATCGCTCGAAAACAGAAAAAATTCTCAGCCAAGCATCATTCTCAATTCTTCGACGGATCTTAACTCATCAAAGTAAACAACTTCCAAGGCATCGAAAAGTTCACTATCTCCAATTCGCTCAACCATGGGTAGAATTCCTCCATAAGTCTCGCTCGCTTTAAACTCCGTTTTGTGAGCCTCTTCAAGCATTTCTTTGAAGTCCATCGTATGCAAAATTGGGTCTTCAGCTCTCTCCGTAGTTGCCTTCCCGTGCAATTTCACTATCGCGGCTCTTACGGTTGAAGCATGCGCTATTGATTCGGTAACTTCGTTGTTGAAGAAGACCGAAAGTTGTAGTCTATGAATCCCTGAAACATATGCTGAATAGTGCGCGTACATTGCAATAGCCCTTAATTCCCAAGCAAGAGCATTATTTAGCGCCGAAATTAACTCATCGTTGTTGACCATTTTCTTCGATAGTAGGGTGGGCGGTTGGGTTCATAATCAATTGTAGAAAAAATTAATCATAATTCCTAGTTAGATTAAACCCCAAAAAACCACTTAAATTGAGCAAATTTCCACCATAAATAAGACCGGGATGCACTGAAAAGATTCAATCTATGTCGACCTACTCTAACTAATTCTACCTCCATTTCTTGAGCATATTCACTCCAATATCTCCTCGATTCACTAGGAAAGGATTGTAAAAATCTATCTGGAGTAGCCATCAATTTCCAGTTTGATTTACCAGAAATCATAGAGATTACAGTTCTTCGAGCCTTATCAGTTTTCAATTCCTTCACTTCTACCATCACGTCTTCATCACGATCACCCAATAGAGAAACAACATCTGAAAACGTAGGTATTTTTCCGCCCAAATCTTCGCCTGCCTTGATTATTTCAGAGAAGTTCAATTTCGCAGTTTCGATTAATCCCCCATCTGTAAATATTTCATCGTCGTGGAAGACAAAAATAACCCCATCCAGGGACTCTCTAATATCAAATTCCCAATACTTGAATTTTCGATCCTCCACCCGATCTAAAGAATCCATAAGTCCTTCAATCGTATTTTCCATTTTGGTACCAGATGCCCCTAATCTATGTCCTAAATTCTTCAAAAAGCACCATCTCCTTGTAACCTGCCCTAAAATCTTTCAGAAAAGCGATTAAAATTATCTATTTCTAATTCGATTGACTGCTCATCAGTTATATGAGAATTTTCTATAGTAATTAGAAGAGTTTAGGGAGGCCTAAATTTCATATAGGGCACTCTTGTCGGCCAATTTAGGGAGACCTAAAATGAATAGAACAATGACGATGATGATGACCTTAATGCTAATCGGCAGTGCCTTAGCCGGTTGTGCTGGAGATGATGTAGACCTTGATGATGCAGATGGAGGATACACCTATGCTTCAAACGTTGATAATCACCGAATGTTAATGGGTGATGTCTGTGACATCAAAGACCTCTCTGGAGCACATGACTGGGCTGCAGTGAAAGATATCTACGAAAACGGCGAATATGCTGAGAAGAGCGACGGTTCTTACAGGACTCTAATGAGCTTCGCTGATGCATCAGGTAAGAACCACGCCTACGATGCATTCTACGGTGCCGATGGATCATGGAATGACTTCGTATCCGCTGCTATCGATGGAACAGGTCCTTTCGAGAGTGAATCTGACACAGTAAGAGATCAAGCAGTCGAAAAGGGAATTCAGAATGGTGTGATGACAGCTTACGCAATCCACGAACTTAACTCTGCAATCATAAAGGCGGAAGCAGGAAACTGGGGAGCCGATGATGCTCAGCATGCCTGGGACGAAGGATGGGCTTTCTACCACGGTCCAGATGACTCCAACCATGACTATGATGGATGTGGACCATACGCAACTGCTGACAAGAGAGGAGGTAACTTTGGAACTGGTGATGCGACAAATGTTGCCACATTGGCTGCGATGAATGCTGGCCTAACAGCACTCCAGAATGAGGACATGCAAGGCGTAGTTGACGCACGCGACGAGGTTCTCAAGAACATCGTAATCGTATACTCACAGGCCTCTGTTAGGTATGCATCAAAGATGACCGATGACCTAGCTGCTGGCGACAAAGACGATTATGACAAGCACCAGGCTGAGGGTCATGCTTTCTACAGAGTAATCGAGGCATATGTTGCCGAGTATACTGCAATCTGCTACAACATGGTCTCTCACACAGTCTCCTCGGATAGCTCACAAGCATCTTGCGAGGCATACATGTACCTTGAGAACTACACATCTTCCAACGACCCGAATGGAGAGGAGTTCACTGGCTGCTACAACTCTGTGACACACGCTCAGCATGAGGGAATGTCTGAGGATGAATGCAACGCTTTCGGATGGTATGCTAACTACTATAATGACAAAATTATGGAAATGTTCGATCTAAAGAATGATGGAGATGCAACAGCAGACTACGAAGCAGACATCCGCTCGTACCTGCAACCGGTCTGGGATTCTTTCGGCATAACAGCAGATGACATTGGAACTCTCCAATGAACACGTAAACAGTCGATAAGACACAAACCGTTGGCAGGGGGCGTATCTGCGCCTGACACCAAATAGTTCGAATTAATCTTCGAACCGCAAAAACCCCCTGTCAACACCAGGATAGAAAATTGAATAATTGTGTAACTTGTCACATTACTAACATTCAAAAATAGTCTACCCAAGCAAGAGCCAAATGGACAGAGGGTCTTGTTCAATGCCGACAGAAAGACACTACAAAATACTGGTTATTTGTTGCACTATTGTCCTATTCTCAAGTACCTTCTCTGGTTGTTTGAATGGTTCTGAGGAATCAAATAATGAAACAAGAATTCCTATAGTTATGGCATTCGAAGTTTCCGAAGGTATGCTTGAATCGGAAACTAGTCCTGAGATGTTGGCAGATATTCTGACTCAAAACAGTCGATTTGATTTTACAATTTATGCCGTTGATTCAGAAGCAGCGATGCTTGAGGCACTAAGGTTTGGAAATGCCGACATCGCTCTAATGGATAGTGGAGCCGCTTGGATAGGGTGGAATCAATACGGGTTGGAGGCTTTTGCAGCAGACCAAAAATCAGACGGCAGGACATACTATAATTCCCTCGCTTGGGTTCTCAACGATAGCGACATTGCCCAAGCATATTTCGATGACGATCCGCTAACAAATCCGTTTTCACTAATGCAGGGCAAAACCTCCTGTCATACAGGTTGGCTACACTCAACTGGAATGATGGTTCCAATGGGATTTTTTCTTGGATTAGGATATGCAAATGTAATTGGTGACCCAAATGACCTCGAATCTCTAAGAGATACAATTTTTGGATTCTTCAATGAAAACTCATCAATTCCAGAACCCGGTACACAGTACTATGGATTTTCAGGTGCTCTAAAATGTCTATCTGATGGTAGGGGAGAGATCGCTTTTGCGAAGGATAACACAGTCTCTCAATACTGTACTACAGAAAATGGAAACAATGTCGAAGAGTGGTGTTTGGATACATCCAGATATATTGCTCTCGAACCATTCGCTAAGACACCTAGTGATGTTTTCATGACTCACCCCGAGTTTCATGATGATGTAGTAATCAGCGAACTTACGGATGTTCTAGTTAACTTTAGTTCGAACGAAGATTTTAGCGATATGCTCTACAATACTCTCGGGACAAAAGGTGTAGTTTCTACAGATTCTGACTCTCATCTTAGTGTTTACACCCCCTTGGTTTCTAATATTCCTGGAATTTCGGCTTACTATACTGACAATGAAAATACATCAATAACAATAACAATTGAAGAATTGATTATTGCCTTTGAACTAGGTGAATCAGAAACCAATAATGACCCAATCCATTTGGCCGAATATCTCACCATAGAATTAGGAATAAATGTATCAATTCACTATGTTAATTCTCAATCAGAGATGATTAATTCTCTTGAAACAGGGGAAGCCCACATCGGCTTCCTCCCCTCTTCTTCGTCATTAATTGCATGGAAACTGTATAACTTATCGGTACTAGGGGCAATACAAAATAAAGATCAATTGACTCAGCAATCTTCTATCGCATTAGTATCAAATTCAGGAGATTTGGCTATAGCAAGTATTGATGATGATTCTAGCACAAATCCATTCGCAATGATGCAAGGAAAAGCATCTTGCTTCACAGGTTTTCAATCTCCAATTCACACCATTCTACCGATTCATTATCTAATCGAAAATGAGTATTATTCGCCGAACGAAGAAAATACGGATATTGTAGAAACAATACATGGCTATTTCTCAAATGATTCTTCTGTTCTTTCTTCTCCAAATCCATCTCTAGGGGAAGCTGGTGCGATTAGGTGTCTATCGGAAAATGTAAGCGAAATAGCATTTGTAGGAGAATATACATTGGAAGAAAATTGTGGCCAAGAAGGGCAAGAAAACCAAGAATGGTGTGAGGAAATCGATCAGTATTTCTCTTTGGGTCAGGTGGGAGTCATCCCTAGTAATTCAATAATGTACAATCCTTCTACTATTGATTCTAGAAGTAGAGCTGCTATCCTAAATGCGCTAGTTGCTTTGAATTATCAGATGTATCTTGAGAATTATTCGAGGCCTGGATTTGGAACATATACTGGTTGTTACGACATTTTTACTCACAAGGTAAACTTAGAAAATCCTAGGGAAATTTGCGGGGATGAAATTCTAAACAATATACTCCATGGTACAGGAATTGTTAGAACTAACTCACAAGATCATCTAGGTTCATTTTCCGATGTAATAAGAGGTGTACCAGGTGCCTATTCATTCTTACAAGAATCGATACAATCTGGTTAATTTGTAACATGTGTTGTCGATTCTAATCCCATCAACACCATATATTGGTTTAGGGACGCCTAAAAATATAGGGGGTTTGGAGTTGTCGGAGGATATGGATTCAGATACTCCTATTCTTATCCTCGAGGATGTAGTTATTGGGTATGAAGCGGATTCTCCGTTAGTTAGTATCCCTAATCTAGAGATATTACCTGGTGAAATTGTCGCAATAGCGGGTCCATCAGGGATCGGTAAGTCTACCTTACTTCGCACAATTGCGGGACTAATTCGTCCGATTTCAGGTTCGGTCAAAGTATGTGGTGCTGAATTACCTTCCAAACCTCCTCGTGGGAAACTCGGATATATTCCTCAAAAATTGGGTTTAGTTCGTCACGCCAGTGTAAGGCATAATGTTGATCTCGGCTCACGTGCAAATTCTTCAGAGTTAATCCACATCAACAACTGTCTTGGTGCAATGATTGAGAATATCACAAATCTCGAAATAAAAGGTGCTATTACCAGTTTATCCGATATTCTAGAAATCAGTAAAATTAGAAATGAAAGGAAAACGAGATCAATAAATGCAATTGAAATGATGGGCCTCTCATCTAAGTCAAAAGAACCCATTAGGAGATTGTCAGGCGGTCAACAGAGAAGGGTCGCAACGGCTAGAACATTGGCTCAAAGACCAAAATTAATTCTAGCGGATGAATTTCTGAGTGAATTAGATGAAGAAACTCTGGCAATGGTTTTGCAAAAGGTGACCAACTATGTCAAAGAAAATAATTCTGCATTAATCGTAGTTGAACATGATATTACTAGAGCCAAGTCCATGGCAAATCGTCTCCTAGTTATTGATGATGGAAGAGTGAATCCATTTATCACCGAACCAAAAGCTCTGATGGTGCCTTCATGAAGAAGATAGCTGTAGACGGCGAGAAGATGGCATTAGTGCTATTTTTCCTCCTCTTACTAGCAATATTGATTCTAAATGGAATGGTGGGTGATTGGGGTAGATTGGCAGGAGGCCCTAGTAATCTTTACAGATTCTTTTTCCAATCTCTCTGGCCTCCTGATATGAGCGTCCTAGAGCCTCAAACATACCCTGTTTGTACCGCTCAACCAATTTTTGATTTCACTTGCTCAACCGCTTGGAAGGGGGTTATTGAGACACTAAAGATTGCATTTGTTGCAACGGTCTTTGGTATGGTAATTACAATGCCATTGTCAGTTATGGCTTCAAGAAATTTAAGCCCACGCTGGATATCTTACCCTACTCGGTTCCTTATCTCCGCATGTAGGAGTCTTCCAGCATTAATTTGGGCTATTTTCTTGGTTATTCTAGTAGGCTTAGGTCCATTAGCTGGTGTTCTGGCAATGACGATTTACACTGTAGGGTATCTTGGAAAATTACAGTATGAATCGATTGAAGGCCTAACAAAAACTCCATTGGATGCAGCAAATGCAATCGGCTTGAGTCGTTGGGAAATCGCGCTCAACGTAGTTATTCCAGAGGCTGCAAATGACCTAATTTCCCATTCAATTTTCATGTTTGAATATAATTTCCGTTCGGGCACTGTAATCGGAATCGTTGGTGCTGGAGGAATTGGATATTACATCGATTTGTATCTTCGATTTTTACAATATGACAAGGTATTTGCGTATCTAATTATTATTTACATCGTTGTTCTAATTATCGACTTTATCTCGATTTACGCTAGATCATTTTTCACAGAGGAAGAGTACCTAGTCGCTCCATCATGGAGAGATGTGCTAATCCCATCTTGGAATCGAAATTGAATTTGAGAATCGGCTCAAGCCTCGTAGGCTTCTACCATTAGTCGAATAGTAGAGGAGACCTCTTCATATCCATCGAGTAATAATGGTAATCATTCACCATTTTGATTTGCAAAAATTATTCTCTAATCCAATTAATGAATTATTGTTGCAGTTGTTTAATTTTGAGATCAGATATCATCATCAGCAACGATGCGAATAGCAGCATCTTCGTAGTAAATGTGGATATTATGTGGAACTTTAACGGTGAGGGCAGACAGAGCCTCATAGACTTCGTTCTCATTGACCTTGAAGGCATCAGCCGCGCGTTTGGTCGACCATGGCACCTCCTCAAAATCCGATGCCGCCAACCATTTCAGCAGGCGTATTTCGAACTCGTTCAGGTCAGCCGCCGCCATCTCGCTCGCCCCCATGTGCCAACGTCGGGCAATCAAACATTCCGTGAAGTCAAACCGGAAATAGACCAATTTCTAGAGTAAGGCGAGGCAATCAGGATTCGTAAGACTCGACCATTCTGCGGACAGCCTCGCCTACCTCGGCTTCGCCAGCAAGTAAGTCACCCAGCGCACTCAGGAAGGGAACCTGGATGTCGAGTCGCCGTGCACGATTGAGGAACATTCGATTTGCTCGAACTCCCTCAGCAACCATGTGCATCTCACCGAGAGATTCTTCCAGCGACTTACCAGAACCGAGTTTCTCACCTAGAGTTCGATTACGAGAGCGCGGACTCGTAGCAGTCACGTAGAGATCACCAATACCGGCCGGACCAAAGGCGGTAGAAGCCTCAGCCCCCATTGCTTCGAGGAGTTTGATACCCTCCGAGAATCCAGCAAGAACCAACGCGGCCTTGAGATTGTCACCGCCAATGCCTCCACGAAGTCCATCCACAAGTCCACAAGCAAGAGCTACCGTATTCTTGTAGGCGCCCCACAACTCCGCCCCATCGATATCATCGGTTGCTGTCAGCACTAGGCTTTCAGTCGACAACCTCTCAGAAATTCGATTAGCAACCGACCTGTCATGACACGCGACAATCGCAGTTGTCATCACTCCACGAGCAACCTCTGGAGCGATTGTCGGGCCGGTTAGAATTACAACCGGATTTGCCTTCCCAGCCGCTGTCAGTCGAGCCTCAATCTCTTGCGAGATCATTCCCGATTCACTCTCGATTGTTGGTGCCAATCCTTTGGCGAGATCAAGCAACACGTGCGAGGGGCGTAGCAAAGGGATTAGGTCGTTGACCACGGAAAGAATAACACCACTTGGAAGGGCCAGAACAAGGATTTCACAGGTGTCGGTTATGTCCGACATTTCCATTGTCACATCGAGCCTAGGAATTTCATACTCCGGCAGATATTTTTCGTTGATATTCGTCGTCATTAACGACTCATACACTTCCTGCTCGATAGTCCAACCTGTCACGTTGTGGCCATCCTCGCACCAAACCTTGGCTAGCGCGGTGCCCCAATTACCCAAACCAAGAACGCCAATGCGAGACATGTGCACCCCAAATTCCTCTCGCCGGATGCTCCTGTTAAGACCCTATGGGGACAGAACTGGCTTCCGCTGGATTCTTGATGTGCGCGCAGCGCCC
>Ga0315316_10002682_pt1 | contig 12846 bp, 9 predicted proteins | sample M160m3416metaG_FD_203702 | JGI IMG/M metagenome (GOLD analysis project Ga0315316, IMG submission 203702) | Ammonia-oxidizing marine archaeal communities from Monterey Bay, California, United States - M1 60m 3416 | ecosystem: Environmental > Aquatic > Marine > Intertidal zone | place: USA...
AACATACCCAGTCGAAACTCATTATCTACCATTGGAATATTTGGAAGAAGGTCCCACAGATCAGTCACAACTTAATGGAATCTTAGACGCTCTAGAACAAATAATCTCAAAGGACGATAAGGATAAAAAAGGTAATGAAGATGTTTTAGTTTTTTTCAGTAGTGAGCGTGAAATTCGGGAAACTGCTCTTGCGATAAGAAAGAGAAAATTTCGACATTGCGAAGTACTTCCGCTCTATGCAAGATTGCGTCAGTCAGAGCAATCGAAAATATTCACTGAGCATAAAGGTCGTAGAATTGTATTGGCAACAAATGTCGCGGAAACGTCACTTACTGTTCCTGGTATAAAATATGTTATCGATACAGGGTTTGCCCGCATCAGTCGTTACAGCATTCAAAACAAAATTCAACGCCTTCCCATAGAACCAATTTCTAAAGCTAGCGCAAATCAACGCCAAGGAAGGTGCGGCAGGGTATCAGATGGTGTGTGTATAAGGCTCTATTCAGAAGAAGATTTTAAAAGGAGACCTGACTATACAGACCCCGAAATCAGGCGAACTAATTTAGCATCGGTCATTCTTAGGATGTTGTCATTGAATTTAGGGGATATCGAAAAATTTCCTTATTTAGAGAAACCTGAAAAAAAAGCGATTAATGATGGATTCAAACTTCTAAACGAATTAAACGCTATAAATCAAAACCGAGAGCTCACAGCCATCGGGAAAAAGATGGCAATACTGCCTGTTGACCCAAAATTTTCTCGCATGCTGGTAGTGGCCAATACTCAAGCCTGTTTGAATGAGATCTTGATCATAGTCAGTGCTCTGAGCATCCAAGACCCCCGAGAACTATATGGTGATTTTTCCCAGCAAGCTCAAGAGCGATTAGCCAAATTCAATCATCAGGATTCTGACTTCCTCAGTCTGGCCAATCTTTGGACAGATTATGAAAAGAGACGCCAGGAGTCTACTCAAAATCAACTGAAGAAATACTGCAAGACACATTTTCTGTCATTTATGAGAATGCGCGAATGGCGGGAAGTGCACAGGCAATTATTACTTAGTTGTAAACAACTCGGTTTCCGCATTAACAAAAAACCTGGTACCTATGAGGCAATACATAGAACTATTATCTCGGGATCTTTAAATCAAATTGCAACCAAGCTAGACAGCAAGGTCTACGTTGGTTCGAGAAATAAAAGGTTTACGGTGTCGAGAACATCAGTAGTTACTTCCTTAAAAGCCAAATGGATAGTTACTGGTGAACTAGTTGAGACATCGCAAACGTTCGCTTCCATGGCTGCGAAAATCCAACCGAAATGGGTAGAGTCCATGGCGCCTCACTTAGTTAAACGAGAATACTTGGAACCCCATTGGAGTAAAAAGTCCCAAGCTGTTATGGCGTATGAAAAAGTGCAGCTTTTTGGCTTGACTATCATTGAAAAATCTCTGGTCAACTATAGCGATATAAATGCTGATATCGCCAGATCACTTTTCATTACTGAGGGCGTGGCATCGGGAGAAATCATTTCGAGCGGGCAGTTTATAAAAAGAAATATTGATTTTTTGCTCTCCTTAACCAAGGAAGAGGAAAAGTTAAGACAGCCAGATTTATATGTCAGCGATCGAGAAATAATACGCTTTTATGAAGAAAGAATACCTAAGGATGTAAACTCAACTAGGCAACTTGAAACATGGCTTAAAAATTTATCTACTGACAAGAAAGATATTTTACTAATGACGCGAAATAATATTCTGTCTAAAGATCCTGGTCATGATCGAGCTAGTTATTTCCCGGACTACACCGCTGTCCAGAAAAACCGCCTCACAATAAATTACGAATTCGATCCTGGTTCGGTCCGAGATGGTGCGACAGTGCAAGTCCCTGAAAAAATACTTAATCAGCTAGAGCAAGCTGATATAGATTGGGCAGTGCCAGGTATCATGAGAGAAAAATGCATAGCTTTGCTTAAGGGGTTGCCTAAATCTCTACGTAAGAAACTAATTCCGATTAGTAAATTAGTCGACGATATTCTCCCAAACATGACGTCTGCGAACGGTGAATTGGTTGATGCTTTGATAAGCCATGTTGTAAAGATAAAAAACGTTAAATTGTCCCGCGAAGATTTTGAGACTATAGATTTGCCCGCGCACCTTAGAATCAAAATTAAAGTAAGTAATGAAAAAGGCGAGGTATTGGATTTTGGTGACCAGCTTTCATTGATTAGAAAGAATATAATTCCAAAGGGGGAGGGGAAAAATCTTGAAAAATCTGAAGAGAAAATCCATCCGATTCAACGGCAAGAGTTAAGAGATTGGGATTTTGGGGAGCTGCCTGAGCGAGTTGAAATTGGTGAAGAACTTGTTATGATTCGACACCCCGCTTTAGTAGACCGGCATGATTCAGTCGAGATTAAACTATTCACAGATCAAAGACAGGCGGAATCATTCCATAAATTTGGCCTAGTACGCTTATTTATACTTCGCAGTATTTCTCAACACAATATGTTGAAAAAGAGATTTAAAAAACTGCAGGAACAATGTGCCTTATTAGTCCCCTCCCAATTAAAAGAGATGGTGACAAATGCGGTGGTTGCAACTTATTTGAGTGCTTTCGAATTAGAAAATTTCCTACCTCGCGATCAAAAAAGTTTCGAAAAAGTACTTAATTCTGGTAAATCAGAGTTGCATCGAGCTGGTGAACAAATAGCACATATCTTAGAGGAATTTCTTAATGCGCGGTATAGGTTGTTGGGGAATTTAGCACAACTAAATAGTAAAGAATTTAGCTATTTTATAGACGACATAAAACAGCAATTGCATAATTTAATGACAGAAAAAAGCTTGTTAGAAACTAACATTGATTGGTTAAAACAATATCCTAGATATCTAAATGCGATTCAGTTTCGCGTTAGTAGAATCCCACATTTAGGTAGCAAAGATAAAGAACATACAGCGGAACTTGCTATGTATTGGCTTAAATATGAGGATTTGTGCAAGCAACGTGTTGTTAAAAATCCTGATGAATTAACCTATTTAAGATGGATGTTTGAAGAATATAGAGTTTCTCTATTTGCTCAAAATTTGGGCACGAAGATGCAAGTTTCTGCAAAACGTTTAGAAAAACAGATTAAATTAATTCAAAATTAACAGGCTAGATGAATGGGATTCTTTAAGAGATAAGAAAATTGACATGTTATTCTGCTTATAGCAAAGTAAAACACGTGAATATTGAAATAGAAGTCTGCAGTAGACGGCTTTCGCCGATAGCGATTCTGATTTTGCTCACAGTCTTCTTGATTGTGCCAAATGCGAACGCACAGTCATATGATCCTTGGCGAAATACCAATCAGATAATCTTTGCGGTTAATGATTACTTTGATCAACTTCTTGTGCGCCCAATTACTTTCACTTACACCCTATCCGCGCCAAGAGCAGTCCGCAAGGGAGTTGGGAATTTTTTCAGCAATAGCCGTGATATCAATATTGCCGTAAATAATGCATTACAGTTTAAATTTCAGTCGGCGATTTCAGATGCTGGACGAGTAGTCGTTAATTCTACAATCGGTATAGCGGGCATCCTTGATGTGGCAAGTTCGCTGGGCCTGGATAAGCATGATGAAGATTTCGGCCAAACTTTTGGTGCCTGGGGGTTGGGCACTGGGCCCTATCTAGTATTACCAGTTCTTGGTGCTAGTAATTTGCGTGATGCGTTAGGCCTGGTTTTGGATACGGCCTTTAATCCAATTCAATACTTAGAAGAAGCATCGCTCCGCTTAGCTCTATTCTCTGCTGAGGAAATCGATTCTCGATCGGGGCTCTTAGCGCTCGATGAATTAGTCAGTGGAGATAAATACATATTTTTCAGGGAGGCGTCAATTCAGAATAGGGAGTATCTTATTAATGACGGGCAAATTGAAGGTGAATTTGGTGATTTCTAATTGATGCGGGAACAAATTTAGCTTCATTGAGAGCAGCAGTTTCAAGATATCGTTGCACTTCAGTGTGAGTGCATGTCTTAAATATTATTTTTGATTTTTAGCTTACATTTAATAAAATCGCTGTGAGAAACATAAATCAAATCAGATATTTTCCTAATCAAATGATCTTCATATTTGTCTAACTGTTCATCTGAAAAAGCTATGCGCCACATTTTTTCTATGAGGCCTAATTTTTGATCATAGTCATATTCGTCATTGATAAGCCGAGTAAATTCATAGAGTGAAGTTGCTTGATGTGCTTCTGCTTCAGCGAGTTCAACTATTTCATGAAGATCTTTGTCACAAATATCTAGGCTCTCGCTAAGGACTAATAAAAATTCTTTTGATTCTCTTTCATCTAGTTCATGATCACTATTGATAACTTCAATTAATAGCGCAGCGCAAACTAAATCGACCTTGCGAATCTTTGTAGAAGGACTTTCTCGTTCATTATGAGCGAGCTCTCTATCAAAAAAATTCTTAATTCTGTTTAACATAACAACTTCTAATTCACCTATAAATTCTCTTATTACGTATGAGCCAATATACTTTTTACATTATTCCGTAAACTAACTTTCAAGCTCAATTTTTAGGTTGTACTCAAAGCTCATGGATAATGCCATAGAAAATTGACTAATTGTGTTTATTTATTTTCAAATCGTCTTTACGTTTCTTTTAGTAAACATACGTTATTGCATCTTTCACTACTTCCAAACCAGCGTTTTCTCGGTAAGCATTTTCACTTAAGTGCCGACGATACAGTTTTCCGCCTTTTTGACCCTTAAACAGACCGAGTATGTGCCGTGTCATATGTATCAGAGGGGTTCCTCTTGCTAGCTCTGATTCCATATAAGGGAAGTACTCCTCAAGATAATCAATTCGTGACTTATTGTTCTTTTTCCCCTCAAATAATCTTCTGTCTACTTGATGCAATAAGTAAGGATTTTTATAAGCCTCTCTGCCTAGCATTACTCCATCTACTTGTAATAAAAGTTGGTCTACCTCGTCTATATTAGTTATCCCCCCGTTTATGATTATTTCTAATTCTGGGAACGCTTTTTTTATGGCAAACACTCTTTCGTAATTTAAGGGGGGTACTTCACGATTTTCTTTTGGGCTTAATCCACTCAATATAGCTTTGCGGGCATGAATAATAAAAAGACTGCAGCCAGCTGCGGCAACCGTGTTAATAAAGTCCAAGAGCTCATCCTCAGAGTCTTTGTCATCAACGCCTATGCGGCATTTAACGGTAACTGGAACAGTTACTGCTTCCATCATTTTGCTGATGCAATCCCGAACTAGGGGAGGGTCAGTCATCAGGCAAGCACCAAAAGACCCTGATTGTACCCGCTCACTGGGACAACCAACGTTTAAGTTAATCTCATCGAACCCGGCTTCTTCACCAAGCTTTGCAGCTCGTGCTAGCTCCGCAGGATCAGACCCACCGATTTGCAAGGCTACTGGGTTCTCATCAGCATGATGTTGCAATAAGTAATTAGCATCGCCATGTTCCAGTGCGGCACTCGTTACCATTTCGGTATACAGTAGGGCATGTTTGGTAAACTGACGCAAAAACACCCTATCGTGACGGTCGGTCCAATCCATCATTGGTGCAATACAAAATTTATGTTTGTGCATGATTTACAAATTGTCGTACAAAGTCAGGATCTATTTAGCGATAGTGCCCATCTAACTCAATAGATTAGATACTGATAGCCTTTCCAATTAATATTTTTGAGTGTGGGTGCCAGATAGGAAATGGGTAGAATTCGCGTATAATCTTTGCCTTTATTTCCTCAAGTAATTTTTAACATGAGCAATATTCGAACACGCATAGCTCCGTCACCAACTGGCGACCCCCATGTTGGGACGGCTTATATTGCATTATTCAATCGTTGCTTTGCAAATCAGCAAAAAGGGAAGTTTGTTCTTCGTATTGAAGATACGGATAAGGCCAGAAGTAGTACTCGGTCAGAACAAGATATTCTGCAAGCTCTGCGATGGCTCGGCTTAGACTGGGATGAAGGTCCTGATAATGGTGGCGATTATGGGCCTTACCGGCAAAGTGAGCGATCGGAAATTTACTCAGCACATAGTCAAATTTTACTTGAAAATGGTCGTGCATTTCATTGTTTCTGTAGTAGTGAACGTCTTGGCCTGCTCCGACAAGAACAAATGGCAAATAAGCAGCAAGTTGGTTATGACGGCCGCTGCCTGCACCTTACTCCTGATGAAGTAAAAGCGAAACTAGAGACAAAAGAAGAGCATGTTGTCCGCATGAAAATTCCTGGTGCCGGTGATTGTGTTTTTGACGATTTGTTACGTGGAGAAGTACGTATTAATTGGTCACAGATAGACATGCAAATATTAATGAAGTCAGACGGACTTCCAACTTATCACTTTGCAAATGTTGTTGATGATCATCTAATGGCGATTAGCCATGTAATAAGGGGTGAGGAGTGGATAAATTCAGTGCCAAAGCATGTACTTCTCTATGAGTATTTTGGTTGGGAAGCTCCAATATTCTGTCATATGCCTTTACTTCGCAATCCTGACAAAAGTAAATTAAGTAAGCGCAAAAACCCTACGAGCATTGGATATTATCGAGCAATGGGCTATATGCCAGCTGCTTTGACCAATTATCTTGGCATGATGGGTTGGACTATGCCGTCAGGCGAAGAAAAATTTTCCCTTGACGAGATGACTGAAGAGTTTGACATAAGTCGAGTATCTTTAGGTGGGCCCATTTTTGATCGTGAAAAGCTAGATTGGTTGAATGGCAAATATATCAGAGAAGATTTAAGTGATACCGAGTTCATGACCGAGTTTGCAAGCTGGGCTTTCCAAAGTGAAAAAATGGCGGCTATAGTTCCTCTGATTAAGCAGCGTGTAGAACGTTTTAGTGATGTTGCAGATCTTGGTCATTTTTTTATTAGCGCGGATGTTTCTATTTCATCTGAGGATTTCGAACACAAATCAATTACACCTGAGCTAGGGTTGAAAATACTTCAATTCTCTCTCTGGCACTTAGAGGCGTTAACTGAGTGGAACAGGGAAGCAGTTGGAAATGTATTGCAAGGCTTGGCAACATCTCTTGGGTTAAAGATTAGAGATTTATTGTTCCCTTTGTTTGTAGCAATCACTGGAAAAGGGGTTTCAATTTCTGTAATTGAATCGATCACTATTTTGGGTCTGGATATTAGTCGAGCGCGTCTGCGTAATGGAATTACTGTACTTGGGGGCGCCTCAAAGAAACTAGCGAAAAATTTAGAAAAGGAATATCGTCTACTAGGCTAAGCTCGTTTGACAGTCTTATTTTCTGTGCTTAGAATTCGCGTTCTTTAAAATCCCTTCTTGCTACATGGGGCCTTAGCTCAGCTGGGAGAGCGCGACGCTGGCAGCGTTGAGGTCACCGGTTCGATCCCGGTAGGCTCCACCATATTTTTATCATAAATAGTAAATTATGCCCGAAGCAGTCCTGGGTCCATCTCAAAGACTCAGTCGCTAGACCATTAATCAGGATAATCCCGCTTCGTATGGCCTTTGTAGAGTTGGCGTGGTCTACCGATCCGATAACCATTGCTTAACATCTCATGCCAATGTGCTATCCAACCCGGGGTTCTGCCAGTTGCAAATATGACAGTAAACAAGCTAGTCGGAATGCCAATGGCCTTCAGAATAATTCCAGAATAGAAATCAACATTTGGGAATAATTTACGTTCAATAAAATACTCGTCTTCCAACGCAATTTGCTCTAATTTTCGAGCAATGCGAAACAATGGGTCGTTATCACTACCTAATTCGTCCAATACGTCAGCACAAATCCCTCTAATTACTGTAGCTCTTGGATCATGATTTTTGTAAACGCGGTGCCCAAAACCCATTAGACGAAATGGATCATCTTTGTCTTTTGCTCGCAGAATGAATTCGTCAATACGTGACTCATCTCCTATTTCATGAAGCATTTCCAACACAGCTTCATTGGCACCCCCATGGGCGGGGCCCCAAAGTGCTGCAATACCAGACGCTATACATGCGTAAGGGTTAGAACCCGTAGAACCTGCTAAACGTACGGTTGAAGTGGATGCATTTTGTTCGTGGTCTGCATGAAGAAGGAACAGAGTATCCATTGCTTTTGAAATAGTCGGAGAGACTTTTGGTGGTTCACATGGCGTACCAAACATCATGTGAATAAAATTTTCCGCCAGGCTCATATTGTTTTGAGGATACATAAACGGTTGGCCGACCCCGTGCTTGTAGCACATAGCTGCTAGCGTAGGCATCTTGGCTATAACACGGATAGCTGCGGCCATTCGATGGTTGGGGTTATCAATATCTAATTCATCATGATAGAAAGCAGAGAGAGCCCCAACGACACCGCAAAGCATTGCCATAGGGTGTGCGTTTCGAGGGAATCCTTTAAAAAATAAATGGATTTGCTCGTCAACCATAGTGTGATAGCGAATTTCGTTCTCAAATGCTTCTTTTTCAGATGAATTGGGAAGCTCACCTTGCAACAACAAATAACATACTTCCAAGAAGTCTGATTTTTTGGCTAATTGCTCGATAGGATAGCCGCGATGCAGAAGTACGCCAGCACTGCCGTCAATGTAAGTAATCTCTGAATCGCATGCTGCAGTTGAGACGAATCCTGGGTCGTAAGTAAATATTCCTTTGCTTACCAAACTGCGCACATCAACTACATCGGGGCCAGTACTGCCTTCATAAACGGGGAGCTCTATGGGGTCTGCTTTACCGTCAATGGTTAACTGAGCCTTTCTTTCACTCATTCTAAACTCCTGTGAATTATTCTTAGACTACGTATTATTGCTTTATAAAACAGACACATGGGGGTATATTTTTGACTCAATATGTTGCCTGCCTAGTACTAAATAGGGTCGGCAATACTAGGTAGAGACCCCGTACTTTGTCAAACTTTTGTCGAGATTTCACTTAAAATAAGGGACTCTATTCGATCAATTTAGGCGGCCTTTCTTTGATAGATCCATTGTGTCCCAAGTTTTTTTAAGGTTTCAATCACATAAAACCAGATGGAATTAATTTTTCATAGTGACGTTTCTGTCGATTGACAAACTACTGTCATTAACTATCTAAGGCCCGGGTGATTTATTGTAATAATTGGGTGATCGGAATATAATTTGCTCCGACTGAAATCCCCAATTTGTGTAATTATTTCAACTAGTTTGCGTTTTATTTTAAATCCGCAAATAACATTTTTCGGCTTAAAAAAGCTCCAATTTATAGGCAAGACGTGAAAGATAAAAGACCCATAAATCTCGACATAACCACAATAAAATTTCCCCTGGCTGCAATTGCATCTATTCTCCACCGCATATCGGGAATAGGGCTCTTTTTTGGGGTCGGAATTTTACTGTACTTTTTACAGATATCTCTGCGGTCCGAGGGAGAGTTTGAGCGAGTAGCTATATTGTTTGATGGTCTTTTTATGACGTCGCTTTTAGGGCTGATACTTTTAGCGTTGATTTATCACCTGGTTGCAGGAATAAAACATCTGTTGCTCGACTTAGGTGTGGGTGAGTCAAAGCAGGCCGCAAAGACAGGCACCATAATCATGTGGATTATGTGTGTACTAGTTACGGGATTTGCTTTGGGGTTGCTATGGTAATTCGCGCTATAAATTTCCGCCGCTCAGGACTTTTCGATTGGATCGTTCAACGATTCAGTGCTGTGATCCTCGCAGCGTACACTATTTTTATCCTTGGTAATTTCCTTCTTTATGCTGATATGGATTTTCAGGCATGGAAATCTCTATTTGATTCAATCTTTACACGCGTATTTAGCATCATTACATTAATTGCGTTTTGTGCTCATGCTTGGATTGGAATGTGGACGGTTACTACTGATTACATTACGTCAGTACAATTTGGTAAGAATGCGACATTCTTGCGCTTTGTTTTTCAGTTCTTTGTATTTTTACTAGTTACGATTTACTTGATTTGGGGCGTTCAGATTTTTTGGGGAAGTTAAATGGCTGAGGTTAGAATTATTTCATTTGATGCGGTGATAGTTGGTGGCGGCGGCGCAGGAATGCGAGCTGCTCTTCAGCTGGCGCAATCAGGATATAAAACCGCCGTTATTTCAAAAGTATTCCCCACTCGCTCTCATACAGTTTCCGCTCAAGGAGGGATCACCTGCGCCATTGCTAGTGATGATCCGGATGATGATTGGCGTTGGCATATGTATGACACAGTTAAAGGATCTGACTATATCGGTGACCAAGATGCCATCGAGTATATGTGCAGTGAGGGGCCACAAACTGTTTTTGAATTAGAGCATATGGGATTGCCGTTTTCTCGCACAGGTAATGGGCGTATTTATCAAAGACCATTCGGCGGTCAGTCAAAAGACTTTGGTAATGGCGGGCAGGCTTCACGAACTTGCGCTGCTGCAGATAGAACTGGTCATGCTTTGCTGCACACTTTGTATCAGGCCAATTTAAAAAATAACACTGCATTTTTTAATGAGTGGTATGCGACTGATTTGGTGAAAAACCAAGACGGCGAAATTGTTGGTGTAATTACAATCAATATAGAAAACGGTGAAACCGTTTTCATAAATTCTAAGGCAACAGTATTCGCCACAGGCGGCGCAGGCCGAATTTATGCATCGACAACAAATGCTTTAATTAATACTGGTGATGGAGTTGGTATGACTTTGCGTGCCGGGTATCCCGCACAAGATATGGAGATGTGGCAGTTTCACCCCACTGGCATTTATGGCGCGGGAACGCTAGTCACAGAAGGATGTCGCGGGGAAGGGGGGTATCTAATTAACAAGGACGGTGAGCGTTTTATGGAACGCTATGCACCGACGGCAAAAGATTTGGCAGGCAGAGATGTAGTTGCTCGGTCGATGGTGTTAGAAATTCTAGAAGGCAGAGGATGTGGTGAAGCCGGCGATCACGTTATGCTTAAACTTGATCATTTAGGTGAAGAAGTACTTAATTCCAAACTACCAGGGATTCTTGAATTGTCGCGAACTTTTGCCCACGTTGATCCTATTAAGGAGCCAATTCCCGTGGTGCCAACCTGTCATTATATGATGGGTGGAATTCCAACCAATATTCACGGTCAAGCATTAACACATAGCGCTGTTGGCGAAGACAAAATCATTCCTGGCTTGTTTGCAGTAGGCGAAGCTGCCTGTGTCTCGGTCCATGGGGCCAATCGTCTTGGAGGAAATAGCTTACTAGATCTCGTGGTTTTCGGCCGTGCAGCCGGCAAATATATTGAAGAGATGCTGGCTCAGGGTATTGAGCAGCGCAACGCAAGTAAATCAGATATTGATAGTTCCATGGTCAGATTACACAGACTAAACGAATCTACTGCTGGGGAAAGCGTTCCCCAGTTAAGAGCAGAATTGCAAAATATTATGCAAAACCATTTCGGTGTATTTCGAAAAGGTAACTTTATGCTGGAAGGCATTAAAAAATTGGAAGAGCTTAGGGAACGAATTGCAAATGTTCACCTTAAAGATAAGAGTAGTACATTTAACACTGCACGCATTGAAGCCCTAGAGCTCGAAAATTTATTTGAAGTCGCTGAGGCTACAGCAGTTGCCGCTGAAACAAGAACTGAAAGTCGTGGTGCTCACGCGCGTGATGATTTTAGGGAACGTGATGATGAAAACTGGCTGTGTCATTCTATGTATTTTCCCGCTGACAAATCAGTTGGTAAGCGGGTAGTAAATTTCAAACCGAAAACCGTAGACACTTTCGAACCCAAAATCCGAACTTACTAAGGAAGCTATGCCGTGTTAGTCAGCATATATCGCTACAATCCAGAAACCGACGATAAGCCTGTTATGCGGGATATCGATGTCGAAGTTCCGTCTGGGAAAGACTTAATGGTTCTGGATGTTTTGGCACTCGCGAAAGAGAAGGATCCTACGGTAGCTTACAGGCGTTCTTGCAGGGAGGGAGTGTGCGGTTCTGACGGCATGAATATTAATGGGAGTAATGGGCTTGCCTGCGTCACCCCTTTATCTGAAGTGGTGATACCCGGACAAAAACTAATTTTGCGCCCTTTGCCCGGACTGCCCGTTATACGGGATTTAGTAGTGGACATGTCCATCTTTTATAAACAGTTTGAAAAAGTAAAACCCTACCTTCTCAATGATGATCCTGCTCCCGGAATTGAACGATTACAAACTCCGGAGGATCGCGAAAAATTAGATGGATTGTATGAATGTATTCTCTGCGCTTGCTGTAATACTAGTTGTCCTTCGTTCTGGTGGAATCCGGATAAGTTTATTGGGCCTGCTGGTCTTCTACAGGCTTATAGATTTCTAGCGGATAGCCGTGACACTGCTACTACGGAAAGGCTCGATGGGCTCAAAGATCCATTCAGCGTATTTCGATGCCGCGGCATCATGAACTGTGTAGCTGTTTGTCCTAAGGGTTTAAACCCAACCCGCGCAATTGGTCATATCAGGAGTATGTTGATCTCTCAAGGAACTTAAAAATTCGAAAGGACTCAATAGCAAATCATTACTACTACGTTTGCGGTACTAGAGGTTGAGATATGCAAGATAAATTAATGGAAGTAATGTGGAGCACAGGGCACCTGTCAGGCCCCAACGTACAGTATGTGGAAAATCTCTACGAAAGTTTTCTGTCTGATCCAGCTTCTATTCCAGAACAATGGCGAGAACTTTTCCAATCGTTACCGGCAATAAACGGATCTGACGAGATCGAAGTATCGCACGCAGAGATAAAAAAAGACTTTATAGCGCTCGGAAAAATTAGCCGCTACAAGCAAGTTCTAAGTAATGATGCGGTCGTTAATTCTGAGCATGAAAGTAAACAAGTACAAGTTTTACAATTAA
>Ga0315316_10002683_pt1 | contig 12843 bp, 15 predicted proteins | sample M160m3416metaG_FD_203702 | JGI IMG/M metagenome (GOLD analysis project Ga0315316, IMG submission 203702) | Ammonia-oxidizing marine archaeal communities from Monterey Bay, California, United States - M1 60m 3416 | ecosystem: Environmental > Aquatic > Marine > Intertidal zone | place: USA...
ATTTGTTTTCATCTATCTTTCGCACATAACCAACTTCATCCATAACTTTATTAATATACACAATAATAACTTGTTCAGCAGTAGCTCTAATTTCTCCTTTGGGTTCTTCCTTCGTTGCTTCTTTTGTTGCTTCTTTTGTCGCTTCTTTTGTCGCTTCTTTTGTCGCTTCTTTAGTTTCTGCTTTCTTTTTTGGCATGGTATTACTCCTGTTTAAGTTTACATAAAAAACGTCTTGAACTTTTCTTTTCTGAAACAAACTTATCAAACATATCATTCCAACTAATTGCGTCTGGCACTTCTGATAAATAACATTGATAAACATGCTTGGTAAATTCTTCCCAATCCACAACTTTCTTTGGCTTACCTTCTTTCCATGTGTAAAGCACATTTCCCTCTCTATCCAATAAAGTAGAGTTGTTTCCCATGTACTTTTGTATCTCAAATTCAGCTTCTTGGATATGTCCCTCTAAAGCCTTATCTGGCTTAAGGCTTACCTTATCCCTATACAGACTTTTAGCATAATTGTAAATTCTGTCATCAGCTTCTATAGAAGTTCCCTTGTCCTGATAAAAATGTTTAAGAAATGGGAGGTCAGCTTTAGTAATCGGAGGACATTCTTTACGATCAACATAACCCAAGAAGTCTTTAAGATTGTCATACAGGTTAGCCCAATTTTCTTCGGTGAATGTTTGAGGAAATACACGCACATCGTTACCACCAAAGTAAGCCACTATATCAACGTCAGGTGTTTGATCTAACATTGATTGATGACACGCTTGTATCCTCACATAATCTGGGGCACCCTCTTTCCAGTTGTCTTTCATCCGTGGGCCAACATTCTTGATTTCAACTAAGACATTACGCTTATGATCTTTAGCATCACAATGAGCTATGATTCTTGGTTCATCTGGATGTACTAAAGTTTCTTCGTAAGGCACCGCAGCATAATTGTTCAATATATTGTACTCATTTAATATGGTAGGCTCCATTGCACTACCAACACGAGTTGCTGTTGTGTCAACAAACGTAGGCATAGCACCACACATACGATGAAACTCTTGTGCAGGCGTACTAAATTTGTTGTAGCCCAGACAAGACGCTGACTGCGAACCTCCTACCTTACCTTCCTTAAACGCTAATTGTTCTACTGATATAGTCATATTTTTCCTCGTTTAATTATTGGCTTGTCATTACCGTCAAGTGGGGAACCGTTCTCTTGCCATTCTTTAAATTCGTTTGGGTTATTTTCTTTCCAAGCTATAAACATTTCTGCCCCCATCTGATCTTCCTGAAGTTGACGAGCTTCTTCTATTGTGTTTTTATAATCTTCTAAATCTTCTCTGCCCTTTCTCGTTATATCCATTTAATGCTCCTTAGTTTAAACTTAAATTAGTTGAGGGTTGGCAAGACGGTACCCCCAGAACCGCCACAAAGATGCCACCTTGCCTGTAGCGAATTTAACTGCTATTCTTCTTTTTCAAAATGAATACAACCATAATATGGGCCTGTGTAAATGCCACTTTCCCAACCATCTTCAGACATTGTTCCAACACTAGATTCCCAACCGTTAATTGTATTTTTGCACACTCCCATTTTATTATTAGGTTCAGTCCAATGTTTACAATCTTCGCAATATCCCAAGTTGTTATTTTTTCTCATAAGCGAATTTAAACAAAAAAAGAGGCACAAGCCCACTTGAGAAAGCCTGTACCTCTTGAAGCACAACGTAAATGCCTAGACCATGAACTAGACTGGTTATGCAGGTGATTTAGTTTTTGAGGCTCAAGTGAATTATTCATAGTATGGTTACTTTACACCCACACTAAGAGATAGTCAACCCCCTTTCTAAATTATTTTTTTTGTGATGGATACAACCCCTCGTTTATATTCCTTAAATCTATAATCATGGGGTTCATTGGTTGTTGTGTTTTATTATGGTAGTCTTCCCAAAACTTTGTAAAATTTTGTCTGTGCCCCGTGGTTTCAGATTTATCCACCCCGTGTTTTTCTAAACTTTTTTCCCTTTGGAATTTATCAATCCTGCTTAAATCAATGCCCAACATTCTCACATTATCGTGACCATAATTATATGAAGCAAGTGCCCTCGCAAAATCTTGCTTATGATCGCCACGACCAAAACCCAAATCTAATCCTTTATCTTTTTTAGTTTGTTTTTCATGTGACGCTAGTTGCCATATTAATTCTTGTGCTGCGGCTTTTGCAGACTCATGCAGGTTGTATGGGTTCACATTATAGTGTTTGGATGTCTTGGGCATGAGTTGGAATGCACCTTCTGCTCCTTTTTTAGATTTAGCAAAAGGGTTGCCTGAAGATTCTGTCATCATCAAGGCATAAAGCGTTCCTCTTGGCAAACCTTCCTCATCTTCTATGTAATTAAATTCATCAACAGAAGACATTTTTTGTGTCTTCCAATTCAGCATTTGTCCTATTTGTATTTTGTTTGGATCTTTTATGTGGTTTATTTTGGCTAGTTCTTTTACTGGTACACCAAGGGTTTTTGATATAACATGTAGCGTATCGCCTTGTTGGACTTTATATTGTTCAGGTGGGTTAAACAGGTTGCTCATAGAACTACCAACCTTGCCGAATAAACTACCACCATTAGCAGTACCTGTGTCAAACAATCCCATCAGTAGAATGCCCCATATAAAAAAAAATTTGTCATTTAGCTTTCTTATATTTTTTACTCATTTGCATTTCTATATATTCATCTTCAAGGTCTTTAATTCTTCCTGTTTGGAACAAGGTGCGACCACCTGCCCTGTAGGGTAAACCATCTTTAAACCCTAACTTCCTTCCTAATGCCTCACCGCCTTTGTATATTTTGTGTGGGATATAACCAACTCTACCTGCCAACCTTGCCGCCTCTCCAGTGAGTCTTGGTGACTGGGCACCCATGACACCTGCAAGCGTAGGATTAAAACCAGTTGATCCTTGAACACCAAGCCCTGCAAAACCTGCTCCCATTCTAGCTATACCTCTTGGTGTTTTTGGGTTGAGTGCTTGGCCTGCAAGCGTATCAAATATTTCACCACTTTTATCTAGTTCCTTGAGTAGTTTTTCTCTATGCCCTAAACCTGCGTTGACATTATCTCTCATGGCAGATTGTAGTTTTCTTAGAGTTGTGTCTACTGGTATATCACCCCCCAAAGAAAGTGTTTTTTCAAGTTGCTTTTCCAAATCCAAGGCTTTCTGGTAGTCATCCATCGCTTTGGCGTATTCTGGTATTTCGTCTTTTATCTTATTTTTTATATTGTTGTACAGCGTATTTCTAAGTTTGTTAGCAACTTTATGTTCAACAGGGTTGATGTTAACTTCATACAATGTCTGTTTCAATACATCAAAACCTTCAGCATTATGTATTGCTTTGTTTTTCTCAAAGCTTTTTAATATTTCTTCTAGCTTTTCTATTTTGCCTTTTTCAGTAGCATCCCATACTCTTCGGAAACCCCTATGGGTTTCTGCACTTGCTTTTTTATTTTTCCATAGGGCCATAGTTTCACTAAAATCTATCTTATTGTTCATGCCAGTCCACTTATCCTTATTAGCCCTGTAGAGATCAAGCCTTTCCTGTGCCAAATTTTTCATCTGATCGTGGGCTTTTCTTACAACTTCTTCTGCTTCTACTGCTGTGCCACGCATACTTTTTGCTACCGTATCGCCACCTTCCAGTCCCTCTCTAAAAGCAGTTTTTAACGGGGTTGAACCTGAACCAGATAAAACTCCACCAACAACATCGGCTGATAAGTTACCTATTCCTTGTGCTGCACCTGCGATACTCTTACCTGCCATTGATAATGGATCTATATTAGACCCAAATTTAGCTATAGACTCTGGAGTAATCTCAAATTTACCCGGAAGAGCTTTAGAAGCAAATTTGGATGCTTTTGTAAGCCCCGGTATCCTTGCTGCCAATGTACCACCACCACTTAACATCATGGACAGGTCACCTAAAACAGCTACAGGATCGTTTGCAATAGTTTTTTTTATGTTTTCGACGGTACCGTATCTTTCAGCAAAAAATTTACCGACACCTCTGGCTAATTCCTCGTTGCCTTGCTCACCGGGGATTACTAACTGGACTGCCCCTTTGCCTAATTCATAAATTGATTTGGCGGTGTTGATAGGGTCTGAAACTGCTGTGTATATGTCAGCACCATATTGCCTAGCACTTCTACCGAAATTAGAAACAGCACCACCCATGACATCGCTTGCAGACATGGAACTTGGTTCTGAAGCAGTGCCTTCTAAGGAAAATGTTTTTTTAAAATCGTTGTATACTTCATTCGGATCATCTGTTCCAATTTCTAAAACTTTTGGCCTAATTATTTTATTAAAGTAATCATCCCTTACGGCAGTACGCTCATCTAGGGGTGCGTTTTTATATTGCTCTGAATTGAATATTTCCTTAAACGGTCTTGCCATTTAATTACTCCCCTTAATACCCGTATTTCTTCCCCATATTCCCAACTGCTTTTCCCACACCGCTAGGATTACTCTGTGGGGTTCTGTATTTCTTTTTGTCCGTAATATTTCCATCAGCATCTCTTTTGTAATAATAATTACCCATAGCGGCTCGTCTTGGGTCATAATACTTGCCAACTTTTTTACCCCAGTCAGTTTCAGACTCCAAATCCAAACCTTCAGTGCTAATACTTAAATCCATACCTTGATAAACGCCAGCCGTTTCCATTCCCTTAATAAATGGAACGCTTTTTCTCCGATAGTTATTAATTTTATACCGATACATTTTTTCTTGGATACGCATAAGTTCTCTGATCGCACCTTCGGTAAGTGTAATCTTTCCACCCACAATCTTTTCTGCATACTCTCTATCAGCATCAGACAACCCAGTACCTGCACCAAATTGTTTAATGATTTGACCAACTTGATTACCCATTGATGCGGCAAATGCTTGCGTGTTATCAACATCTGAGCCAGTATTAAAACCAAGCCTAGATTTAAGCAAATTATGAAACCCTGTTATGTATTCTGCCCCTGTGCCTGTTATCGCTCCTTCGTCTAGGAATTTCTTAGATTCATAAAGATTTCTTAAGCCAAGAACTGCCTGTTCAGCTTCTGGTTGTGCCTCTATCAAAAACCTCCCCTGCCTTTGATATATATCTTTCATAGCACCTGCCATCGGGCCTTGTACCCCTGACTGCCTACCCCATTTCCTATCTAACCAATCTTGGAATTCTCCTTTAAACCCACTTTTTAATGCTTTTTGGTATAATTTCCAGTCATTAGGGTCTTTCCCCATACCTTCAGCACCTGCTTCAGCTTTTAACTTAGCTGTTTCAGCTTCTGCTTTCCTTCGGTCAATAACGCTCTTATACCCTGCTTGGGCACCCCCTAATCCTGATTTTAATCCAGTCCAAGGACTTCCAAATCCTTCCTTGTCGTAATAACTGCTAGGATCGAGTGCTGTTAATCCACCTTTTAACAGAGCCACTCTTCCGGGGCTATTAAATAACCTATCAAAATAACCAGTCAAACCCATAGAACCTCTGTCTTGCCCAGTTTTAGGATCAATCCCTGCTTTGCCGAATAAACCTTGCTGATCTTCACCTGCGAACATGTATTCTTTCATCAAGTCCCACTTTGATGGAGTACGCCTTAATGGTATGTCAGGCGGTTTTGGTACTACTGGTGGCTTATTTCCTTGGAATGGATTATCACTAAAATTGACCACTTCTGTACTGAATTTTGGGTGTGATACAGGAGGTACTTGCATTACACCTCTGCTTGGATTTTGTGCCCCTTGTGCTTGTGGGGGCATATTGAGTGGATCAATATTACCAATCTTCTCCATAGCAAAACCAGTGTGACCTGCCTGCGGTACTTGCTGTGGTACTTGCTGTGGTACTTGCTGTGGTACTTGTTGTGGTACTTGCTGTGGCATTTGTTGAGGTGAAAACCTTCTAGGATCACCAGTAACTTGACCAAGATTCATTGGCTGCGGTACTGGTCTTGTTGGTATCGGGTCAGGATCATTTATCCCTTCCATCGCAAATCCGTTCATTAAACCGGGTTGTTGAGTTTTATCTGGGAGTGGGCCAAACTTTGTTTCCATGAGCTTGCCAAACAAAGCCATTTTTTGTTCTTGCCCGATATTTAAACTATGTATTCTGTCTATTTTTTCTTTTAATTCTAAATCCATATCATCGCTTCCAATTAAATAAATGCGTAAGGTATTTCACTCAAGCCAAATGTAAAGTAAGCGGCTGCGGCTCTTATTGCAGCATCACCTGCTGTGCTACCTGTTATCTTTTCACTTCCCGGCCCACCCATTATTAAATCTTTACCTATATTTGCGTATGCCAACCAAGGTTGTCCACCACTAGCACCCTGTAATCCTGAACCTGCTTCTGCGGCTGTACTTGCTGCCTCTGCTCCTTTGGTTGCTGCATTTACTGCGGTTGCGGTGTTACCTGCTGCATTTGCGCCAGCAAAGGCACTACCGCTTCCACCAAGTAAATTACTACCTGCTCCTGCACTACCACCCATGCCACCAATACCACCCATGCCGCCAGCAGCAGACCCACCAAGAATACCTTGTTGAGTGTATAATCCTGTTGTTGGGCCACTTATATCACCAGCCAAATTAAATTTATTCATCGTTTGTAGTGCTGGGCTATTAGCATATTCAGCCGCTTGCAACGCACTACTGCTACCCGGAATTGCATGACCATAACCTGATGCTGGTGAAGTTGGGGTAGTAGATCCAAAAAAACCTCCCCCTGCTGCTGGTACTCTACCGGGTTGAGGTGTTGGTGTGCCGAATAAACCTTTGGCACCTTCTGTGGCTTCATTCCATCTGTTACCAACTTTGCCAAAATACTCATCAACATGCCCACCTTCGCCTAATATGGACTTGTCACCAAAGCTGAATGGTGCCCTTGCTGGGACAAAATTCCCTGCTTTATCAGTGTATGCTTCTTTACCCATTGCAAAATCGTGTATGCCCTTGCCACCTTTAAACGCAAGACCTGCTTGCATGATATCGTTGCCAACATTTGATTCTTGAAATTTAGGTGCTACTACACTACTTTTTGTGTAGCCTTGTTGCATAGGTCTTCTGCCACCTTGCGCTTGAGGCCCAGCTAGTTGGCTTAGATTTCGCTTGCCTCTAAGCATTCGCTTGCGTTGTTCTAGCTCTCTTTGTCTTCTGCTTGTTAAAGCCATATTATAGTTTAAACTAATATTTTAGGTTAGAGTCCCATTATTCCACCAAGAGCAGCAAGCCCACCTACGCCTTGACCCAATTGGCCTGCTAATCCAAGTCCACCACGTTCTGCTGAAGCAGTTGTCGTTCCACCGTAGTTACCTTGAATCAGGTTCATGTAATTCTGTAATTTCTGATCTTCTATATTTTGATCGAATTGGTATCTATTGATTGATTCATCCAGTTGTTGCTGTGTCATTTCACGTTGTCCATAACCCACATCGCCCAGAGATGTCATCATGTCAACAGGTGCCTGTGCTACTGTTGGATAAGCTCCTAACCCACCACCAAGTCTACTCGTGATTAATGATTCACCACCCAACGCAGGATTAAATGCCCCACTTGCCTGACCTAATGCTTCTTGTGCCCTTTGGCCTCTAGCTTGTTCCATCAGTTGTGCCGCACCCATCTGCTGTTGCTGTGCAGAATTAAAAGCATCCATATAAGATTGGTTTGCAAAGTCAGCGATTGAACGCCCAAGACCTCCTGCTGCAATTCCAGAAGCTATATCACCTCTTGAACTACCGCCCGGTTGATAGGCTATTTGACTGGCTCTTAATGCAGGCATGACCTGCTCTTGAAAATTACCTACTGCGTCATTAGCAAAACTGTTAATTGCTTGACCGATAAATGGATTCTGCTGAACACTGCCTGACAACATCTGTTGCATAATAGGGCTTGCGTTTGCTTCGTCTAAAATAGGTGCCCCAGTAAGCCCTGCTGAAGTTTGTAATGCTCCTTGACCAAATTCGCCTAATCCTCTCGTTGCATTAAATATTGGATTAGTATAAGGATTAGCAAGCATCTCTCCAGTCAACGCACTTTCTGCACCAAAACTCATATTGGCAGGTCTGTTGCCTGTCGTATAATCTATGATCCCCTGTTGCATCGCTAGTTCATTAGCGTTAAAAGGAGCAACTGTATTACCGGGGAAGAAATTAGGTTGATCTGAATTGTATCTTTGTTCTGCCGCTTCAAACCCAGTGGTTAAAAATGGTTGTTGACCACTCCAAGGATCTGCTTTTTGTACGGTTTGTGTGTTCTGCCCACCACCACCACCACCGCCTTTTGCTCCACCCATCGGTGGAAGTTGACCTGTGATTAGATAATATGCGTATGCTTTTTTACTAAGGATTGTTTGCATTTGCTCCTGCTCCAAATAAACTGGTTGGTGCTGTTCCCCATCCACCTGATTTAACACCGTATGATGGGAATGGATTATTAGCACTTGTGCTACCACCGCCACCTATGTTTAGGTTGCCACCTATTGATGGCATAATTGGCGTTGGCCCTTGTGCTGGGGCGTTTGCTAATATCTGCTGTGTTGCCGATGATTGCCCCATATTACCAAAATATGAACCCAACTTACTTAGATAATCGTTCATATTGCCAAATTGTGCGTCAAGGTATCCTCTTTGGTCAAAAGTGTCATATGCAGGAATCGTGTAGTCATCCCTTAAACCTTGTGCTGGCGTATGAGTGGTAAAATCAGCCCTTGTTCCTTCATATGGTGCGTATTTGGGTGCCCCACTAAACATTTGCCCAGTCATAGCTGGACTACTACTTAAGTCATTTACAGCATCGAATAGGCTTTGAAATTGATCTCCTGCATAACCTTGAAATGCGGTTGATTCTTTTTGGGCTTGCTCTTGTTCCCACGGAAATAGATTTTTAAGATACCCCTCAGCAGTAGCCCCCGGATACTTACGACCTACTGGATACCCACCCATATAAGAATCATTCCTCGGAGCCGTTGCTCTTTGGAATTGAAATGGTTCGTATTTAAGGGGTGAAAAATAAGCCATTAGATATCTTTTCTACAAACTTGGTAGATTTGTTTGTAATCAAATTTGTTTAATTTTCTGGCTAAACCTTTCCTAGCCAGTGTTTCCATCTGCACACAACCTTGTTCTCTTGCCCAATCTTCAAATACTGGTGTCTGTGCCTGCCATAAATCCATACTTAAGCCACCCATGAGAACTACTCTGCAAATCTTCTTATTCGGGTGTACAACAATTTCTGTACAACCTGCCATCACAACATCGTGAGTAGAAATATCGTACAACACCCATAACTGCATTGCTCTATCAAGTAAGAATTGAAGAACATCATCAATCTTAAATTCATCATCGCTATGTTCCAATGCTTGCTCTAAATGAGGTTTAGCCTTGTCCCATATGGCTTGAACCATATCTTGGCGTATCCCCATTAAAGCAACATCCTCTACTGATTTTACCATATATATCTGTTTAAAACCCTAAAACCAATGCTTTCCCAGTTGTTGAGTGGATGCTTGTTCCTAGTGTTGTGGATTCACCACCAAATATAATATGCCAATTAGCCCCATCTGATACAATTTCTACTACATCATATTGACTGGATAATTCCTTTGTAGTCGCTCCATCTATAGTCTGCGTACTATTACCATCAATTGTGACAGTCCCAGTTCCGACATTCTTGATAACCAGCCGTCTGCCTGCATTTACCTTGTTGCCAACTTCATCTGTCTGACCACCTGCATCATAAAGATTAACAGTAAAAGTACCGTTGCACAATACAACGTCATCAAATATTGTTGCTGTGTATGTTCCTGTCTTTACAGGGCTTACATTCCTTTTTGGAAAGTATTCATCTGACAGCAGGTCTATCGAAAACGATATTTTGTTAAATTCATCTATAAAATAGTTACGCCTGTATTCAGTAGGTGGTTCATACTGCCTGTACTTAATATGGCTGAATTTAGTATAATCAACCATTTAGTTCCTCCCAGCAGGCACCACATCCATGTCATAACTATTCAAACGCCAAGCTACATCTGTCGTAGATTCAACTTTAAACCCCAACAATCTTCCTGTTACCCTGCAGTCTATCTTGTAATCTGTCGATGGATCAAAAGCAAATGGGCCTTCCCAAGTTGTAGACTCGTTAGGACTCATTTGTTTGCCAACATAAATATTAACTGGGCCACCATCCATACTTAGCCTTACCCCACGGCAGAATTTAACAGTATCCATGCTGTCAAAAAATAAAGATTCTCTAACAACATTAGAAGTCATATTGTCTGTATCTTCTTTATTCCCAGAATCAGCAAGAAATAATTCACCACTGCCACCAAGAGGGCCGGGTGTTGCCATTAATAATTTTGTTTCTGTTATATCAAATGTAGTGAGTTCATCCCATTGTCCAAGTGAATTATCCCAAGTAGAACCACCAATCCAATTGGTGCTATCACCACCACCCATTGTGGTAGGCACAGCCCCAGCATGAATATACGCCACATTAGGTAAATTTCTCAAGCCGATACTATTGTCTTTCCAATTCCATACCACTGCTTTGTTAGCATAATCAGCAGTTCTATCTGGGTAACAAGCCCATATTTCTGACCTTTGAAAATAAGGAACAACAAAACATTTATCAAAATTTGATGTGTTTAGATTGTTGAATACTTCTCTACGCATACGCTGATCTAACACACTGGTCAAGTTCTGTCCATCATTAATAAAGCAATCATTAATACCAAAAACAAAATGACCATTATTTATTTCTGCCATACAGCGTCTTGACAAAGCACCCGTAGTTTCGCTGATCTTGTAAAATCTAAATACAAATGGTGGGCCGACAAACTGCATTCCCCATATACTGTCTTCTTTGTAGATAACAAACGTATCTCTAAGTTCAGCCCCATCTACAACTTCACCGGGTGTGTCTGCAAGTTCATATTCACCTGCGTCTAACGTAGAATCTGTTTCATCCCAACTACTAGGGACTGCATTAAAACTAGCACCAGTAGACCATTTAACAAGTCTTGGATAATTAGTGCCTGCCCCGTTGGTATAGTCCATAGCAATCATAAACTGCTTAAACGATCTAAGAGATTGGCACAAAGCACCTGAAGGCCAGTTAGCTAAATCTGTTAATCTGTTTGTTAAGGAAGGCGGCCCTACCCAAGCCTGTGGTGCATCAACACCATTATTAAGAAACACAATGCCACCCATAACACCACCAGTCCACCCCTTGGATGTACTCATAGAGTAGTCACCTGTGGTGCGTGTCATGTCGTAGTGCGTAGAACCTTCTGTTGCGTAAATCTTGTTCTGCCCTGCATACACAACATACATATCAGAACCTTGCCTGATAGATGTAAGCCAGTAAGGTTGGACAATAGGACTTTCTATTTCACCACTAAAAGCATTGGTATGTCCTAAAAACTTTTCTACCGAATTTTCATAGAACCTTACATTCTGCCCATCTGAAAATGCGTTCTGTGGAAGTTGATAAGGCAGCACATCTTTAACAACGCCTATTTTACCAAGGTCGCTTATTACGGGCATTTATTATTTTCCTTCTTCAGCGTTTTTATTCTTTAAGATATTCAAAGAAACCCAATCCAACATAGTCATTACTGTAATTAAAAATTCGTTGTCTTTTGCCCAGTGCTTATGTACGAACATAGTTAACATGTTAGCCATCATTACCAGTTCGCCTGCCATAGCATACCAAGGCTGATTCATAAACATTTCCATTTTGTCTCCTTTTGAGTTTAAACCACAATTATTTATTAGTTATTCCAAACCAAGCCGCTACAACACCAAAAGCAGTCGCTATAGCAGTTCCTATCCCTTGCACCGTTTTTATCTTTGTTTCTATACGATCAACACGAGTATGCACCCTTCTTATTGTACCCTCATTTCCTTCTATTTCCTTGTTGTAATGGTCAAGAAGTTCATTAATTCTTTTATGCCTAAGAGCTTCAATTTCCTCGTGGTTTTTGAATTTCTCTGTTATATGTTCTTTTAAAGAATGTATTTCTTCAGTCATTTTTTAAACCTATTGTCAATCCAACATTTAGCGTAGTACATAAGCCCTATCCATAGCGAAAACAAAAACCCTTCGATGTATCCTAAGTCATTCCAAATATCTAGCACTTCCATCTAATGTATTCTCGCCATTGCTATCACATAAGCTATAAATAAACCAACGCCTACAACTGTCGCACCGCCTAATATCCAGAAGAATATTTTCATTATGGTTTATTCAATCTCAACTTCAACCCATTGTGTATTATCTTCATCCCAATTATATCTTTTGCCATCGTCAGGATATGCGACAGGTGCGCTCCATTGACAAGTATTTTCATCTAGCAACCAAGATGGGTAAGGTTGTGGAGGTATAAAAGCATCTCTTGTTTTATCGTATGTATATCCTTTCCCTGCATAATTTTTTCGCAAAGCTACACCATCGTCAGGATCATTTGAATTAGGAGCGTAATGAACTCCACCTCTAGTGTTATATGATGTTTGAATCCAGTTATTAGGATCACCCCAATTCCAAGAATTAAGCATATTTTGCTCTATGACTATTACCCTCTGTACTATTCCATCGCCATCTATTTCTGCGAAATGACTCATTATTTATTGCCTATTGAAATTTATATTTTATTATGACAACTCCACTTCCACCTGTACCGCCTGTTCCAGTAGAAGCTCCTGCCCCACCACCTCCAGAACCATAATTGGTAGTTCCGTGTCCAGCCGTACTAACTGCTCCTGCTCCACCTCCTCCACTTCCACCTGTACCTGTAGAAGATCCAGACG
>Ga0315316_10002685_pt1 | contig 12841 bp, 9 predicted proteins | sample M160m3416metaG_FD_203702 | JGI IMG/M metagenome (GOLD analysis project Ga0315316, IMG submission 203702) | Ammonia-oxidizing marine archaeal communities from Monterey Bay, California, United States - M1 60m 3416 | ecosystem: Environmental > Aquatic > Marine > Intertidal zone | place: USA...
TTATCTTGATGATAGTGCATTAGAGATGTTTTGGTTCATAGATAAAAATACAGCATATGGTGGAAGGGCTGCAATTTATCCATTGATAGCAGCGATCTTTAATCTTGGAGATGCTAATCCTAACAAAATATCAATCCAAGAATCATGTGATATTGGTTGTAAGGATTCACTTGCAGTGTTTTTTAGATCTGCTAGTCTAATTACTCATAGTAAAAAAATTTCTCTAACAAAGTAAAAAAACTAGTAATTTCAACCAAATATCATACAGTGTTCACAATCACAATTTGGCCGCTGTTTAGTTTTTGCTAGACATTTTTTATGTTGACCAGCTTGACATTGAACACAAACTTTTTCTAGATTTTCAACAGTAGAATATTTTTTTGACTGATCAAATCCAAATCCGCCATCTTGTGGTCCAACCATGTTAGTAATAGAAAACACTAGTATTTTTAGATCACTTTGAAACTAATCGAATTATTTTGACACTCGTTTCTTTGCTACTTGCATGTAAACATCTACAGTACCACTACCAACTGGAATCTGGCTTCCAACAATAACATTTTCAGTAATTCCTTTAAGCTCTTCAGTCTCACCTGTTTTTGCAGCAGTTGCAATTGTGGGTACAGTTATCTCAAATGCAGCACGTGCAAGTACGCTATCTTTTGTGCCTGCAATTCCATGACGACCAATTTGTTGCATATAACCACGATGACACATTAAATCAGAAACTAACATAAGATATCTCTGATCAACTTCAAGACCTTGGTCTTCAAGAGTTGAAGATAGTTCATTTATTAACGCATTTCTTGCTGCTTCTATTCCAAGAGTTTCTGCAATTTCAGAAACATTATTGGTTCTAACGTTATTTTTATCAATGCCTGAAACTTTCAGTACGTCGGAAAGATTTGAACCAGTAGTCTGAATTACCCATTCATCATTTTTCTTAACGATTGTAACTCTCTTAACATCTTTTACACCTTTCACAGTTGTCTTAAGTACTTTATTTCTTACTGTAATTACAGTTGGAGCATCAGATTCTTCATCAACAAGTTTCAAAAGTAATGTACTACCAAGATCTTCAATCTTGAATTTTTTATTAGTTTCTAATGCTTTTTTAACATCATCAATTGTGCATCCACGATCAGATATCTTCTTTTCATTTAGATTCAGAGTAATTTTTGTGGCATAATCAGTTGGAGCATCTAGAATCACATCCCTAACAGCTGTTTCTAATATATTACGAGCAACTTGTACTGCCTTTTGCTGATCATTTTTTGACTCTTTATCAAGATAAATATCCATAGTTGGTGTAACTGGTTTTTTACGTGCATCAACTAACTCAATAAGTCTTGGTAAACCAAGAGTAACATTTCTTTCTGCAATTCCTGCAAAATGAAAAGTTCTCAATGTCATTTGTGTTCCTGGCTCACCAATTGATTGTGCAGTTACAATTCCAACGGCTTGACCAGGTTCTGCTTTTGCCTTATTATATAATTCCAATCCTTTTTTGGCAACTTTTTCTATTGCATCTTTACTGAGTTTTGAATTTTCAAGTCCATCTGTAACAGATTTGGTCAATCTTGGGTTAAATTCCTTCGTGTATTTTTTTACTGCATCAGAGATTTCATCTTTTGTAGCTGCTTTTCCAGAGTCTACAATCTGCTGTGACTCAACTAGCCTATGTACGTTAAATGCCTCACCATGATCACTTTTTGCAACATCAATACCATCCTCACCATATAGGAATTGAATAATATGACCGTGTGGATCCCTTACGGTTCCATCATATTCTAGTCTGATATGCTCTAAAGCATTAATCAGTCTTCTTTGCATATATCCACTTTGCTGTGTTCTTACTGCAGTATCTACTAACCCTTCTCTTCCTCCCATTGCATGAAAAAAGAATTCAAGGGTAGATAGACCATCACGATAATTTGATTTTACAAAACCATGAGCATCAGGATTATCATCATGTTCTTTAAAATGTGGTAAAACACGATTATTGTAACCTTTATTCAATCTATTTCCACGTCTGGCTTGCTGACCCAAGCAACCAGCCATCTGACCTACATTTAGTGAGGAGCCCCTTGCACCAGTAGTTGCCATGATCTTTCCAGCATTATTATCATCTAAGGAACTGTTAGCTGTAACTGCAGCTCTTTCTCTTGCCTTTCCTAAATTATTTACAATATATGCTTCCAAAGTTTCTTCAGTTGTCATTCCTCTAGTTCCTTTAAGCTCACCACTTTTTTGTTGGTCTATCAATTTTGATACATCATCATATGTTTTTTCAATATCATCATTAATTGTCCCTCTATCTTTATCAGACAACTCAAGATCACTGTATCCATAACTGAAACCATAATGAGTTATGAATTGTTTAATCATTATTAATTCAGAATTAAGAAATGATTTAGCAAGAGCATTACCATAATCTTTGGCTATTCTATGTAACACACTTTCAGGTTCTTCTGCACCGATAGATGATTTATCTATAACGCCACTGATAAGCTGACCATTTTTAATAACAATATCTTTTTGTTTACCACCAGTTCCTTTAGACCATTTTGATGTCCAGATATAATTGAAATCAGTTGGTAAAAACAAGGAAAATAATTGTTTTCCAGAATATAGGTTATCTTTCTTATTAGCAGGTTCAGGTAACGTACCTGTAAAACCTCCAAGCATAGCTAGGTTTGCAAATTCTTGGTTGGTTAATTCTGTATCATCTTTAGTCATTAAATATGCACCAGTGATAAAGTCACGAAGTGCTCCAATTATTGGTCCACCGAATCTAGGAGAGATTAATTGATCCTGAACACGCATAAGAAGAACAGCCTCTGAACGCGCTTCCTCACTCTGTGGTACATGAAGATTCATTTCATCTCCATCAAAGTCAGCATTGTAAGGTGGACATACAGATGGATGTAACCTGAATGTTTTTCCTGGTAATACTTTAACAAAATGTGCCATAATTGACATTTGATGCAGTGATGGTTGTCTGTTAAACAAGACAACATCACCATCCATTAGATGTCTTTCAACTAGGAAGCCAATTTCTAACGAATCAGCGATTAATGAACGATCCTCTACAAAATCTAATCTAATCTTTACACCATCAGGACGAGTGATGTAGTTAACACCAGGAAATTCAGATGGACCATTAATAACAAGTTTTTTCAATTTTTCAATGTTCCAGTCTGTAACAATTTCAGGAATAGTGAGTTTCATAGCAACTGCTGATGGTACACCAACTTCAGATAAGTCAAGATTTGGATCAGGAGAGATTACAGTACGGCTTGAAAAGTCTACACGTTTTCCAGAAAGTGATCCTCGGAATCTACCCTCTTTGCCTTTTAATCTTTGTGTTAGTGTTTTTAATGGTCTTCCAGATCTATGATGAGCTTGAGGTATTCCAGATACTTCATTATCAAAATAAGTTGTGACATGATACTGCAATAGATCAACTAAATCTTGCACAATTAATGGTGGAGTACCTGCTTCTTTACTTTCTTTTAGACGTTGATTAACTCTTATTATATCAACCAATTTGTGTGTAAGATCATCTTCTGATCTAATTCCGGTTTCAAGAATTATTGATGGTCTAACAGTTACTGGTGGTACAGGAAGAGCCTGTAGAATAAACCATTCTGGTCTTGCAGTTTTTGGATCATATCCAAGTAAACGTAAATCATCATCAGTGATTTGTGATAATCGTTCTCTAATTGTGATTGGTAGTAATCTGTTTTCTCCAATCTCTGTTTTTTCAACAAAAATTGTTGGTTTTGTAAAAATCAAATCATATTGTGATTTACCACAATGTGGGCAATCTTTTTGTTTTTTTGCTTTATCCTGAATTTGTTCAGGAATACGTTTTTGGGAGATTATAGAATATGAGGCCTCACGCTTTGTGATTTTAGTAAATTCCTGAATATCTTCAGGTGCAAGTTTAATTCTTCCACAAGATCTACATGTAGATTGTAATAATTTGTATATATTGTCAACAAATGCAATATGAAGTACTGGTTCTGCAAGTTCAATATGTCCAAAGTGTCCAGGACTTCTTGCTGCAGTATTTCCATCAGTCACACATTTTTGTCCAGGCTCTAGAACTCCCAGTCTACCATCCATTAATCCACCTTGGACAGCCATTCCATCTTCATCATACGTCTCGGGCTGTGTTATTTCAGCAACTGAGTATTTTCGAATTTCTTGTGGTGACCATACTGAAAAAATTATCCCATCTATAATTTTAGTAGTAGTTTGGGACATTATACTCTCTCCTTTAGTTTTAATCTAGCTGCGATATTCAAACTAAGAATTTCTTGTAAAAGTAATTTGAATGCATATGCAACAGATACTGATGAAATTGGTGCCGTGTCACCACATTGTGCACAAACAAACTTTCTCTTTCTTGCATCATGAAAACCGGTTAATCCACATTTCTCACAGACGAGAACTTCGGTTTTGTCTGATTCATCTAGTAATCGGTCTTTTAGAAGCATGGATGCACCATAAGCTATCAAACAATCACGTTCCATTTCCCCAAATCTTAGACCACCGCCACGTGCTCTTCCTTCAGTAGGTTGTTTTGTCAACATCTGGACTTGACCTCTTGCTCTTGCATGAATTTTATCAGCGACCATATGATGCAACTTTTGATAATATACAACTCCAATAAATACATCAACTAAGAATGATTTGCCGGTTCTACCATCATACATTTTCTCTTTTCCAGAATACTTGAATCCCGCCTTATCTAGAATATTTTTTACAATGTCCATCTTCTCTCCTACAAACGCAGAACCATCAAACTGCTTTCCTCTCATTGCAGCTGCTTTACCAGTAACCGATTCAAGTAACATTCCACCTGTCATTCTAGATGGAAATGCATGTGGATTAATCAGAACGTCTGGAGTAACACCTTGCTCAGTGTATGGAAGATCTTCATTCTTTGCTAAAATACCAAGTACACCTTTTTGTCCATGTCTGGATGCAAATTTATCTCCAATTTCAGGAACTCGCATATCTCTAACTCTAATCTTATACATTTTTCCACCCTCATGTGATTGCGTCATCACAACTGTATCAACTACACCAGCCTCTGATGGACGAACACCAATTGAAGTATCTCTACGGTATGGACCTCTTGATTCAAATTCTTTGTATTCTTCCATAAATCGTGGTGGACTACTTTTTCCAATCAAAATATCACCGCCCGTAACAGTAGATTCAGTAGCAACAATACCGTCTTCTTCTAAAAGTCTATAGGATTTTTCACCCTTGTATCCTCGTATATTGTCATCTGCATTGGGAATTTCAAAACTATCTCTCATACCGCCAGGGTATTGTTTTGCTTCAGCATCATAAATTCTATAAAAGAATGTTCTTGCAAGTCCTCTATCTACAGATGATTTACTTAGAACAATAGCGTCTTCAATATTATAACCATCAAATGGTAAAACTGCTACAACACAATTTTGTCCTGCTGGCCTTTCCTCCATTCCCAATAAATTTAATGATTTAGTTGTTACAATTGGAATTTGAGGATACAGCATGAAATGCTGACGTACATAAGTACTAGTATTCATCATGGGTGTAGAGAATCCTAAACTTTGTTTTGCCATAGCAGACTCGTATGTATTTCTTGGAGATTGATTATGTTCAGGATATGGAATAATGGATGCTCCTGCACCTAAAATTGCAGAGGGAAAAATTTCCAAATGTGTTAATTTTTTTGCTTTTGTTTCGTCAAATGTAATATAACAATTTTCCTCTTCGTTTGCGTCTATTAACTCAATAATTCCCATTCGAATCAAGTCATTCCAAGAAATTAATTTTTTAGTAATTTTATCTAAGAATTCTTGTGTTAAAAGTGATTTAGAATTTTTAATTATTATAAGTGGTCGGAGAACTCTACCAGCATTACAATTTACGTAAAGTCTTTTTGTAGCACCAACTTGATCTGGTTCAAATATTGAAATCCCTACATGTGGATGAATTTTTGAACTTCGTCTTAATGTACGTAATGATTCAGTTAATTCTTGACCATTTTTGTGGAACCCAATAAGTTTTCCATCAACAAAAATTCTAGCGCCATCTTTTTTTATTTCATTATTTGCAGCAATTAAATCACTAACTCCAGAACTATACAATATCTCAACTATGTCCTCAGAGGGAACATTTACAGAAATAATTGCAGATAGTGCAAGATTTTTTACTAAACCACAATTTGATCCCTCAGGCGTTTCACTAGGACAAATTCTTCCAAAGTGGGTAGAATGTAGATCTCGTGCCTCAAAATTAGGTTGTGTACGACTTAATGGAGACTGAACACGTCTAAGATGACTGATTGTAGAAAGATAGTTTGTTCTATCCAATAATTGTGTGACACCAACTCTTCCACGACCCCAGTTGCCAGTTGCAATAGCATTATTGAGTTTGTCAGAAATTATTCCAGGTCTAATTGCGGCAGCAACTGCATTAAGTCCTCGTTTTTGACCTGAACGTTCTAATTGATATTTCATATCTCTAACAAGATTTCTAAATGCAGTTCTAAAGAGATCAGCAAGCATTTGTCCTGCAAACTTGATTACTTTATTTCCATAATGATCCTTATCATCAGGATCAATCCAACCAAGTTTTAATTCAATTAATTTGCAAGCTGCTTCACCTAAGAAAAATGCTTTTTCTTTTCGATTTTCTGGATGTTTTCCCAAGTGTGGTAATAATCCCCAATCAAGTAAAGTTTCAGCTCTTTTAATTTGAAATTCTTCTAACATTCCAGGTGCAATTCTTTTACTAATGTAAATAATAGCATCTTTTGCATTTTTAACATCACCAGCTTTTTCAAAAGAACCTTCTAATTGGTTTTGAATATCATCAATCAAGGAAACTACACTTGCGATATCCTTATCTGATTCTAAACCAAGTGCACGTATTAAAGTAACAATTGGTATATCTACAGGAGAGCCAGGAATCTTTGCAACAATCAATCCATCTTCTTTCATTATTAGTTCAAGTTTTGCTCGATAACCAACAATAGATGAATACACCTTTGCTTTGAAAACTGCTTTGCCACCAACTTTTTCTTTATCAACAATTATTTTATTGTAAGAAAGATCCTCCAGACCAACTATTACTCTTTCAGAACCGTTAATGATAAAATATCCACCGGGATCTTTTGGATCTTCACCATGATCAATTAATTTTTGATCAGTGAAACTATGTAAAATACATGCGTGTGATCTAATCATAACAGGCATATCACCAATGTGAACATGTCTAGATTCTAGTATTTTTCCATCTTCAATTACACTTGCCTCCATCATAACTGGAGCAGCATAAGAAATATTCCTAAGTCTTGCTTCTGCAGGAGTGACATGAGTAATTGAACCATCAAGTTCCATCATTCTTGGTCTTTGAATTTTGATTTTACCAAGTTGAATTTTGTATGGATATTCAGCATTTTCAATATCTATATGCTCAACTTCATTGATGATACTCTGTAAACCAGCATCAAGGAATTCGTCAAATGAATTTAGATGTTGTCTTGCAATACCTTCTTGTTTCAAAATGTTTTGAATTACTGACCATTTAGAATTACTGCCTTCCATTAAACTTCCACCACATATCTATAGTAAATACTCTCACCGGCAGTTCCACTTTTTCTAGTAATTTTTATCATGTCACCTGGTTTTACACCAAGTCCTAAAATTGCAGGATCGGTAACAAAGATAAATGGTAAATCAGTGGGATTACAGTTGAAATTTTTTAATACTTCAATAGCTTCTTTTTTTGTTAAAATTTCATGTTTTGGTACAAAAATATGATCAGGTACAAGAGTTGGGATTTTCTTAGTAGCCATAAATTTTCCCTCCGTGCATAACATTAGTTATTAAAGAAAATAGCGCAAACAAACTGAAAAAAAGTCTACCTGAGGTTAATATATATTTAATTAGATTTTTTTGGGAAAAATCAAAATTATCTCAGTAATCTGTTTTTTTTATTCTACTCTGGTTAAATATGACAAAATTTGATACAGATTATTGCATCTAAAGGTCAATATGGTTTTTTTGATAATAGCTTTGGCAGTTTTGTCAGTAGGTAGTATAACTCTAGCACCAGCATTTGCTGCTTATCATGCAGGAGATCATTTCGCAGAAAGTGGAATTTTAGTCGATGTCTCAACTGAAAAAGAGTCCTATAATCCAGGAGAAACTGTAACCATTTCTGGTGTAGTTAGTCCATACATTTCTGGTGAAGATGTACTTCTACAAGTGGTAAGTCCAAGAAATAATATTGTTCAAATTGCACAAATAGAAGTTGACCCATATAATGGAATTTTCCATAAAGATATTGAAACATCAATTGGGGGGGTTTGGAAGGAATCAGGAAATTACGTAGTTAGAGCATTTTACTTTGATAACAAAAGTGTAACACAATTTAGTTATGGATTAAGTTCTGTGGGTGTAAAAGAAACACCATTAGAAACAGAAGAGACAACACAGAATGAAATTGAGGAAGGAATAGACTCAACTGAACTTGTCGGTGTTGAAGATGTAGAAGGTAATTTATTGGTAGTCGAGGGTGTAAATGTAAATTATACAATTAATGGTGGAAAAATTATTTCAATTATACCTGATATAGATGAAACATCATTAGTAATTAAAATTAAAACTACAAGTGATGGTGAACTAATAATTACATTACCAAAAGATGTCATAGATGGAATATTTTTTGTTTTAGTTGATGGTGAAGAAACTAACTATGGTGAAGAATTAAATGATAATTCATCCACATTGACTATTCCATTCCATGATGGATCAGAAGAAATTGAAATTATTGGTACGTTTGTCATCCCAGAATTTGGTACTATAGTTGTACTAGTGTTAGCAGTTGCAATTATTGCAATAATTGCAGTAACTTCTAAATCGAGACTTAGTTTAATGCCAAAACTCTAAAAATCTTTTAAAAACAACTTTAAGTATAAATATGGAAAATTTTTCTATTCAATAGATGAACGTTCAATCTATTGTACTACTAATGGCAGTTTTGTCAGTGGGTAGTATGGGCATCGCTTCACAAGCATTTGCCGATCATCACATGGTAAGTCAGGATATTCCAATCGATATATCAACTGACAGTGATACATATGATCATGATTCAACAATTTCAATTACTGGACAAGTCAGTACAGTAAGAGCTGGTGCTGCAATAGCTATTGTAGTATCTGGACCAATGGGAATTGTTTCAGTTGATCAAATCACCCCTAGTGCTGATGGCAGTTTCTCTAGTTCAGTAGGAACTGGAAGTAACTTGATGAAGTATGATGGTGAATACAAAATAAAAGCAACATACGGAGATAAGAGCATTAACGATACTGTTCTTGTAACACTTGAAGGTGGAATCGCAGCTGGCTCAATGTCAGGTGGTGATGACCATCATGAAGAAGGACACCATGAAGCAGCAGAAGCTTATGACCTTACAGATGATGTAAGTACAAGCATAAGTGGAGGTCATGTGGAAAGCGTAACTGCAGGAAACAACTCAGTAGTTATAGCAATTCATGATGCTGAAGACGGTGGAGAATTAACACTAACAGTAGCAAGTGATGTGCTAACACCATTTGATGATGGTAGTTACTTTGTTCTTGTAGATGGAGAAGAAAGTGATGATGCATCACAAGATGGTAATACAGTAACAATTCCATTGGAATATGGTGTAGAATCAATTGAAGTAATTGGTACACACGTAGTTCCTGAATTTGGCACAATCGCAGCAATCGTATTAGCAGTTGCAATTATTGCAATAATTGCAGTAACTTCTAAATCGAGACTTAGTTTAATGCCAAAACTCTAAAACCACATCTTTTTTCATTTTTTTATTTTTTTTTAATTCATGAGTAAAAGAAATATACAATCACATTGAAGATTTTTCATGTATAAAATAGTCAGTTTGTTATTTTTAATATTAATTTCATCAATGTCTATTAATTCTATATTTGCACAAGAAATATCTGGGCAAAAAATTAGTCTAACTACAGATAATACTGCATATGAAGAAGGAGATATAATTACAGTTACAGGTAGCATAGAAAAAATGATTCCTGGGACACCAGTAATTTTACAGATATTCATTAACAGAACACAAGTAGATGTTGCACAAATTGATGTTTCAAATCAAGGTGATTTTTCAACAACGTTTGTTGCATCAGGTCCACTATGGTCAAATGATGGAGATGTGTCAATAAGAGCTTCTTATGCTACAATGTTTACAGAAACAGTTTTTACATTTTTTAGTCAAGTGAAAGAAGATACATTTCTCTTGAATCAAGAAGTAGAAATTCCCAATGAAGGGACATTTGATATTCCATATACAATGAAAGGTGGAACTGTACAATCAATTTTACTAAATCAAGAAAATTTAGGATTAGATATCAACATTAATACAACATCTGATGGCTCACTCACACTAGAACTAGATAGAAATTATATAGATTCAATTAAACCTGATGGCAGTAATGAAGATTTTATAATTATGATATATAATTCACAGGTAGATGAGCCAGTACAAACAGAATTGCTAGAACTTAAATCAACAGGTGAATCTAGAGTGATTCAAATTCCAATTAAAACTGGAGATAATCTGATTCAAATTATTGGTACGTTTGTCATCCCAGAATTTGGTACTATTACACAGTTTGTTTTAATCATTGCAATATTTTCAATAATTGTTATCACCGCTAAAACAAAATTTAGATTAAATAATTTTTAGAAATTTACTTTTCCAGGCATATATCCATCATAGTCTACTTCAACAGAAGAAAATCCAAGCATCTGTAATTTTTCTGAAATCTCCTCTATTTTTTGATTATCTCTAAGTAATGGAATCTTATCAATATCCACTTCAATTTTTGCAATACCATCTAAATCTCTAACACGAACTTGTTTTGTATCTATACTTTGTTTAATAATTAACTCACCCATTTCAACTCTTGCCAATCTTTCAGCAGTAACTCTTTGCCCCCAAGGAATCCTAGATGCTAAACATGAATTTGATGGTCTATTGTAAATTGATAAACCAATGATTTTAGTTTGATCACGAATGTCTTGTTTTGTGAAATTTGTTTCTAGTAATGGACTTCTAATTCCATTTTTATGTAACGCTTCAATTCCAGGTCTGTAATCTCCTAGATCATCTGCATGAGTACCATCAACGATCACTTCAGTACCGAGTTGTTTTGATACTACCAGTAGTTTCTCAGATAATTCATCACGACAATAAAAACATCTATTTTTATCATTTTTTACAAAGTTTTCATTTTCTAATTCATCATAACTAATTACCATATGTTTAATTCCAATTTCCTGTGTAATTTTTCTTGCAGAATCTAATTCATCTTGTGCTAATGTTTTATAGTCAGCAGTAACGGCAATTGCATTTTTTCCAATCTTTTCAAATGCAGCATATGCCACTAATGCACTATCAACACCCCCAGATAATGATATTAGAACACTATTTTTGTTACTAAACCAGTTAAGTAAATCTTGATATTTTTTCATTTTCTTATTTGATTAATTTTTTCTCTAAGTAACTCTTCAGTTTGATTAAATGACATACTTAGCGAGTTTGATACAGATTTTATATCTTCAAATTCAATCTTAAAATGAGAATTTCCCTTGACTATTTTATAATGAACTGAGAATTTATGCCCATCAATTTCTACTGTATCTTGTTCAATTGATCTAGGAACAACATATCTCTCTGAATTTCTAATTCTAACACCAAGAGTTTTGGTTTCGGCAACTAACAATTCCAAAATAGTATTCATTGATTCTGAATCACATATTACAGATATCAATTGAGTTGGTCTACCTTTTTTTGTAATTCCAGAAGTAATCGTTACATCTTTTGCTCCATTTGACATGATTTTCTCAATCATGTTTCCCAATACTTCTCCAGATACATCATCTACATTAGTTTCTAGGATCTGAACTGTATCTTTGACTAGATTGATTTTAGCTTTCCCATTTACAATTTTTAGGACATTTGCAAATTCTCCAAAATCTTTTGATCCTGCGCCATACCCTACAGAAGTTATCTTGATTGGTGGATAAAATTCAGAACATGTTTTTGCCAAATTAACTAAAATACTTGCTCCAGTAGGAGTGGTTAATTCATCTGTAATAGTTCCACCCTGAATAATTATTTCAGAATTTTTAAAAATTTCCAAAATTGCATACGCAGGATTTGATGTTCTACCATGTGAAAATTTTACACTACCACCACCAATTGCAATAGGTGAACAAATTATTTCATCATTAAATAAATTCAAATCATCTAAAGCAATTGCTGTACCAAGAATATCAACTACTGTATCAATACTTGCCGCCTCATGGAAATGAACCGATGATTCTGGTTCTCCATGGACTTTAGATTCTGCAGAAATTAGAGTGTTAATAGTATTTGTTACAAAATTCAAACCTGGTTTAGATAATCCAATTTTTTTTGATGATTCTATAATACAATTCTTTACATCTGTACCCTTTCTTTCATGAATATTTTCATCAATTTCTAAAACTAGCTGAGTTGCATCTTTTCCATTTTTTTGTACAGATATAAAATCAATATTTGTAATCTTAGAATTATCTAAAAATGATTCTGCAATGTAAATACCCTCGATAATTCTTGATTTATTTGCTCCAAGACTTACTAATGATGATAACATCATATCTCCTGATATCCCAGCAACCTGTGCATCAATGATTAGAACCATAAATTATGAATATCAAAAATACATAAAAATCTGTTTAAAATTCGAACTAAGATTTAATTAATC
>Ga0315316_10002689_pt1 | contig 12836 bp, 7 predicted proteins | sample M160m3416metaG_FD_203702 | JGI IMG/M metagenome (GOLD analysis project Ga0315316, IMG submission 203702) | Ammonia-oxidizing marine archaeal communities from Monterey Bay, California, United States - M1 60m 3416 | ecosystem: Environmental > Aquatic > Marine > Intertidal zone | place: USA...
CGAAGATCTTGCCGAATTAGGCTATGATGCCGATTGGATTGTCAAGCGAACAGGAATTCAAGCTCGCTGCTGGGCTGCGGACGATCAAGCCACAAGTGATATCGCTTATGAGGCTGCGGTACGATGTCTGAAAAATGGTAATATCGATGCAAGCGAAATCGATCTAATCTTACTCGCAACAATCACTCCTGATCAACCCACACCATCAACCGCCTGCCACGTTCAACGCATGCTCGGGTCCAATGCCCCAGCGATGGATATTGGAGCCGCTTGTGCGGGATTTATGTACGCTTTGATTACTGGAATGCAGTTCGTCGCCTGCGGAACTTATAAGCAAGTGCTCGTCATCGGTGCCGATTTGATGAGCCGCACTGTGAATCCCAAAGACATGAAAACGTTTCCGCTCTTTGGCGACGGAGCCGGTGCGGTTGTTATCGGTCCCGGCACGCCAGAGCAAGGTTTCCATTCCTACACGATCGGCGCTGATGGAAACGGTGCTCAGCTACTTCAAATGCCAGCCGGCGGTACTCGCTGCCCAGCCACACCAGAATCATTAAGTCAAGAATTACAATACCTTACCATGGATGGGCGCAGTGTTTTTAAATGGGCAATCCGCACATTGTCGGATTCAGTTAATCAAGTCCTGAATCACGCCCAAGTAAAACCCACAGATCTTGATCTAACGATCTTACATCAAGCCAACAATCGAATCATACAAGCAGCAGCGGACGATCTCGGTCTCAACAAAAACGACGTTTTTGTGAACCTTGATCGCTACGGAAATACGTCCGCCGCTAGCATTCCATTGGCACTCGACGAAGCCTATCAAGCTGGTCTGATTAGTCCTAACCACAAAATACTTTTTAGTGGTTTTGGGGCTGGGCTATCATGGGGCTCCGGTGTCTGGCAGTGGTAATGGTGTCACCATCGACAAAAACACATCCTGTTCCTTTTTATTACTGACCGATTCAGACTTTCGTTTGCATATCTGGTTACTCTCCAACAACACTCAAACGGTTTATTACTCATGACAAACTCTCAAACATCAGAAGCAGCAGAATCATCCGTAACAACGGTAACCTTGCCCGCTCGTACGGAAATCGCCGACAGTGATACATGGGATCTCGGCAGTCTGTATCAGTCGGTGCAACAGTGGAATGAAGATTATGAGCGAGCGGAGAATTGCCTAGAAAAATATGCTAGCTTTCAGGGCAAGCTCAGCGAGAGTGCCGAGACCTTAGCGGAACTGCTCGCCTTCGATAGTGAAACCGAACAGCTCATGGAACGGCTTGGCTATTACGCCTTCCTACGACTAACGGAAAATCAAGCGGATACTGACTGCCAAGCACTCGAGTCACGAATGCAGAATCTTGGTGCACGTGCAGCAGAAGCTAGTAGTTGGATACGACCAGAGCTGTTGGCCATTGATGCCGATGTAATGGGCTCACTCATGGCTAGTGATTGTCTACAGCATTATCAGTTACTACTCACACGTATCCTACGATATCGAGACCACACATTGAGTCCGGCTGAGGAACAATTATTGGCCATGCAGGCTGAAATGTCCGGTACCGCAAGCAAAACATTTCGCCAATTGCATGATGCTGACTTAAAATTTGGATTTGTCGAAAATGAAAAAGGCGAACAAGTCGAATTAGGTAATGCCACTTTCTCACAACTATTGATTTCACCCAATCGCGATGTGCGAAAAACGGCATTTCATCAATACTATGACCAATTCAAGGCACATGAAAATACCCTCGCTGCGACATTGTGCGGTTCCATTCAAAAAGATGTCTATTACGCTCGAGCCCGAGGCTATGAAAGTGCCCGCGCTGCGGCAATGTTTCCGGACAATGTGCCATCGAGTGTATATGACAATTTAATCGCATCCGTCCGTAATAATTTTGAACCGTTATACCGCTATTATGATTTACGCCGACGACTCATGGGCCTCGACCAACTACATGCCTACGATACGTATGTTCCCATTATTAGTGATTTGCAAGTCAATCGCTCATGGGACCAAGCGACGGATCTCGTTTTAGAGTCGCTAGCTCCTCTCGGGGCGGAGTATTGTGAAACACTTGCGGCTGGCCTCCGCGGACGCTGGTGTGATCGCTATCCAAATCAGGGTAAACAAAGCGGCGCATTTAGTGCCGGATCCTTTGTCGGCGACCCATACATACTGATGAATTACAAGCCCGAGGTACTCAATGATGTCTTTACGTTAACACACGAAGCGGGACATTCAATGCATTCGTTCAACAGCTCAGCTTCTCAAAGCTTCGAATACTACAACTACACCATTTTTGTTGCTGAAGTTGCCAGTACCTTTAATGAACAGTTACTAAGTGAAACTATGATGCAGCAAGCCAGCGATGATCGTGAGCGAGCATTTTTGGTAAACCGAGATATTGATGCAATTCGCGGTACCATCATTCGTCAAACGATGTTTGCCGAGTTTGAAAAAATAACACACGAAATGGCCGAACAGGGACAACCACTAACAGTACAAACTTTTCAAGACGTATATGGGCAGCTGTTACGAGATTACTTCGGTCCTAAATTTGTTATCGATGATTGTCTTCCCCTAGAATGCTTTCGCATCCCGCATTTTTATCGAGCATTCTATGTCTACAAATACGCAACCGGATTGTCCGCTGCCATTGCATTGAGTCGACGAGTTCTTAATGGTGGTGCTGAAGAATTGGACGAGTACCACACGTTCCTGCAAGGTGGCTGTAGTCAAGACCCCCTCGATTTGCTGCGAAGTGCTGGCGTGGATATGGAACAGCCCGGTCCCGTCGATACTGCGCTCGCCCAATTTAGTTCACTCGTCGATCAACTCGAACAATTGATGAACTAATCTCTCAGTCAAAAATCAATACTTCATTCACGACTATCGTTTTACCTAAATTGCCCCACCGACGCCTACGAACGAGCTAAATTAGCGTAAGCAGCCACAAGGACTTGAACATCCCACAAAACAGCGACACAATAACAGTAGCATTATACATTCCAAATCAATAACCTAAGGAACTCGAACCATGACACGTCCTGTCACTCTTTTCACCGGCCAATGGGCTGATCTACCAGCGGAAACCATGTGTCAAAAAACAGCCGAGTTCGGTTACGACGGAATTGAACTCGCCTGTTGGGGCGACCATTTTGACGTCCAAGCAGCTCTTAATGATGAAAACTACTGTGCCCAAAAACACGAACAACTAGAGCGACATAACCTGCAGTGTTTTGCAATTAGTAACCATTTGGTCGGCCAAGGCGTTCTGGATGTCATTGATGAGCGACACAAGTTAATTCTCTCCGACCAAATCTGGGGTGACGGAGATGGTGCAGCCATTAACGAACGTTGTATTGAAGAAATGAAAGATACGGCTCGAGCCGCGCAAAAATTTGGGATCGATGTCGTCAACGGTTTCACAGGCTCAAGCATTTGGCATATGATCTACTCGTTCCCACCAGCCACGGAACCACTGATCCAAGCAGGTTTTGACCTATTAGCCGAGCGTTGGAATCCTATCCTTGATGTCTTCGGAGAATGTGGAGTCAAATTTGCCCTTGAAGTACATCCAACAGAAATAGCGTTTGATATTTATACCGCACAACGTACCCTAGAAGCACTCGGCAACCGAGAGGAATTTGGCTTCAACTTTGATCCTAGTCACTTGATTTGGCAAGGTATCGACCCCGTCGAATTCATTCGTGCTTTTCCCGACCGTATTTTTCATGTTCATATTAAAGATGCGATCAGAACACTCAACGGAAAAACTGGCATCAACTGTAGCCACTTGAACTTCGGAGATCCTCGACGTGGCTGGGACTTCCGCAGCCCAGGTCGAGGCGAAGTCGATTTTGAAGAAATCATTCGCGCATTAAATGAAATCAAGTACACTGGGCCACTGTCGATCGAATGGGAAGATTGCGGCATGGATCGTGAATATGGCGCTAAAGAAGCCTGTGCCTTCACTAAAGGGCTCGACTTCGCACCCTCGGATATACAATTCGACGCTGCCTTTGACGAATAACTTTAGTCTCTGGTAGTGTTAGGATTCGTTGAATCCATTCGGAGGACAATAGATCGTGAACAAATACGTTGCCCCTGCGTACCTTTTTATATTTTTAACGCTCAGTACCTGTCAGGTGACGGCTGCGGTTGTTGACTTAGAAGTTGCCATGGAATCGGCATTGCCCATCACGCGGATTAAAGCCTGGGCAAGCTTTTTACAAAAAGCGGGATTCACGAATGTTCAGTTGCGCAGTGCAAAATTGACCGACATGCCAAAAGTCAAAACCCTCGGACGTAAGGAATCACCAACCTATGTGGTAACTGGTATCCTAGCTGGCGATATATTGCACTTACCAGGAGGTACTTTTAAGTATGGCCAAATCGATGAGGCAAAACTGTGGATCAAGCGACTACAGGGAGACGGCGCAGGAGCCTTGACAACGCAAAAAGGGGCGTACGGATTAAGCCGAGATCAGATTGTCGAAGTTTACGATCAACTGACTCTAAAAGTGAAAGCAGAAACTGCGGGAAGGACAACTAAAGAGGTTATACGATCCATTTCTAGGGTTTGGAATTTGCAAGTTTCCGTCGATCCAACGGCACGGGCACAGCTATTTTCTGAAATACCCTTTAACGATGAGCTGCAAGGAGTCACCAGTGGCACCGCAATGGCAATCGTTCTAAAGTCTACCGGACTGATCATGCTGCCAGACAAACCCATCGGCAGCAGCGTCAGAATTCGTATAACCACGCCAGTAAAAGATCTCGAATTTTGGCCCATCGGTTGGGAATCGTCGCAAAACCCTGGCAAAACAGCCCCCGATCTATTCAATGAACTAAGTGTTGAAATTAAGAATACAGAACTTTCAAAAACAGTCGCAGCCATTGGGCAACGACTGCAGACTCGGATTTTCTTCGACTATGCCAGTATCGCTAAACGCGGAATTAGCTTGGATAAAAAAGTAAATGTCCCCGCAGGAAAAATCTTCTACAAAAAGATTCTCGACATCGCGCTATCACAAGCCGGTCTGCACTGTGAAGTCATGGTAGACGAAGCCAATCAGCCATTCCTCTGGATTGCACCCTAAAGGTGACTTACCGCCAATCGCTCTCAAAAGGGAAAGCTCGCGTCCAATTCTGAATTGGATAACTCCACTAGAAAATCACCGATTCGTTCGGTTAACACTTCCATCAAACGCTCACCTTTTTCTGCAGTCGCCGCATGAGGATAGCCCGAGCCAGAATTTGAAGTCAACAAATCCCATTGCCGAGTAATGCTTACCCATTTTTTATTAACTGCGTCAAAGCGAGTGGGATTTGTTTTACCGTCATCCGCGTTAAACGAGCCGTCCTCATTGAGCGAAACCAGTTCATTGTGGTAAGCAAGAATTAACGAGGTTTCCGCTTCACCCGCATGATCTTCCATGTGCTCAAAAATATCGTGATATACATCGTCGATCATGTTATACCAATTCACCAAGAATAGATGGGCTTCCGTACGACCCGACATCTCTCGCAACAACGGCTTGAAATCATTCCCCCCATGACTGTTGAGAATTACAACTTTACGAATGCCACTGCGCACCAATGATTCCACTAAATCTTCTATGACTTTAAACAGTGTCGTAGGATATAGATTCATAGCGAACGGAAACTCTCTCATGTTCGTCTCCGTGCCATAAGGAATTGTTGGCAGGACAACAACTTTAGCATCTTTCGCGTGTGCATAAGCACATGCACTTTCACCAATGTCTGTACCTTCATACATATCGGTGCCATAGGGCAGGTGTAGGTTATGGGGTTCTGTAGCACCCATTGGAAGTACTGCCACTTCATAGGGATTATCTTTTATCGTGCCATAATTAACTTCTGATAGAACCCAAGGACGCATGTTCATATTCTCATTTTTGTAAAAACAGTTAGTGTGATTTATGGCTTCAGTTTAGGAAGAGCGCTAAATATCTGTTGTATCGTCGACTCTGACATATCGGTAGATGTAAGTTCCAGTAACTCTAGATTCGCTAGCGTACCCAACACTCGCTCGGATTCATCAGAAACTTTAGTTCCCGTCAACCACAACACCGTTAGCTTATTGTTTCCTTGTAAATGCAATACACCAGCGTCACCAACTGGTGTCAAGGATAAATCTAACTCTTCAAGATTTGGCAATGCCCCAATCACCAGCATCGATTTATCCGTAATTTTAGTTGATTCTAGCGACAGTTGATTCAGATTTATCAAACCGGCAAATACCTCACTCGAATCATCTGTAATCTCGCATCGCGTCAAATCAAGCCAGCTCAGCTCACGCTGACCGCTCAAATGCTGTAATCCTTGATTGGTTATCTGGCCATCTGCAAGACAAAGTGCTTTCAACGTAATCCCTGGTCGCAAGCCTGCGAGGTGCTCATCAGTAACCGTCAAAAATTCAGCGTAGGCCACATCTAATTCTTCAAATGAGCTTCCACAGAGTTGTCGCAACGTACCTGGGGTAGATGTATTGGTATAGATTTTTTTCAGAAGATCAAAAAACGGTTCACGGTATTTCCCATTGTCCGCATCCATCAAAAAATGAGCTAAACCAACACATTGGCTATATAAGCGGCGAATTTCTACATGCGAAGATAACTGTGAGTTACCCAACGCTGCAAGTTGTTGCAGTGGCAAGTAGAACTGGTCAACTGTTTTTCGATATCGTGCAAACTGTAAACGGTAAGATTCAAATCCGCCCACGGTCACAAAATGCCCCTGATCGCGAAGCGATTCCATATACATCGCGATACCTTCTATTGCCCAAATGTTTTCATCCGCTGCGACATCCTTTACTTGTGCGCCTAGTTCATAAAACAACTGGTGCGTGACTTCATGTAACCAAGTCGACGTTTTCGGTGGGTCACTTACAAACAGAAAAGAGTGCTTTTGCTCAGCGGCATAAAATCCAACACTATTGACTGTCGCCCCAGACCGCTGTTTAAAGAATGCCTGATACTCCTCGTGTGACGAAAACAGGATAATCTGGTGCCGCTTACGGGCATAAAGTAGTTTATTGCTACCATCAAATCGTTCGGCTAGAACCGTAGTATCACACCAAAATTCAACAAATAACTGCTGCCAAACAGAGTATAATTTTTCAACCTGTCGAGCGATTTCCACTCCAACGGCGGGCTTAGAGTCTGTATAGATATCAAAATGTGGCGTGCTGACGCGATAATAATCATTAGCCTCCCAACCAGTATAAGCGTGCCTCTTTTTAGGGCGAATGGGTTTCGGTTGCAATAAAAACACCGTGGAATCGCTGTAATTTAATATCTTGCGAGCCGCAACGTGCCGGTGATCTTCGTGTAACACCTCGTGTAGCAGTCGATATGATTCCGCCGGATCAGAGTGAGTCAGAGCTTTAGCTTGTAGGAAAAGATACTCCGCTCTGGCTCGCCGCAATTTCATAAACGACGCCCACCAAAATTGCTTTAATTGACTATCGCTAATCAAAGGCTTAAAAAAATCTTTCGTCTGAAACGGATAAACGACACGTTGATCACGTCGCTGGGTAACGATCCACTGCCGCGTTATAGTTGCTTGCTGGGGCAATTTCAATTCATCACATTTGGCTGCCAATTGCTCAAATTGATTCGGAAAATCTACTGCATCATCAGCGCGTGCCGTCATTCCGGAAATCGCAATCAAGCTAATAAATGACAGAATAAGGAGCGAACGAAACATTTTGAAAAGTATGCCTGCTTTCAAAAATTAAGATCGTGAATTACGGCGGTTATAGATATTATAGACGCGTTTTATTGTACTGAAAATGTTCGCGTTTTTTGTACTAAGGTTACACCGCAGTGACACAATCCCTTTAATATTGATTTACCGTTACAAACGTCGCTACCCTTGCCCATAATTACAAACCAAATTACATTGGAAACTTAACAATGGTGGCTGTAGCTCAGTTGGTAGAGCCCCGGGTTGTGGTCCCGGTTGTCGAGGGTTCAAGTCCCTTCAGTCACCCTAATGGTTTGTGGAATATCATCAAGCAATAATTTCGTGTTGAATATTTCCGAAAACATCCGTCAATCTAAAATCACGGCCGCTGTAGCGGTAAGTTAACTCTTCGTGATTTATTCCTAGAAGATGTAACATCGTGGCGTGCAGATCGTGGACGTCCATTCGGTTTTCTACGGCGTTCATCCCCAATTCATCCGTGGCACCATAAGTCATACCACCTTTGATGCCACCACCAGCGAGCCATGATGTGAATCCAGTCGCATGGTGATTACGACCCGTTTTTCCCTGCGCGGTTGGTGTTCGCCCAAATTCGCCCGTCCATACAATCAAAGTCTCATCGAGTAATCCCCGTTGTTTTAGATCTTTGATCAGCGCTGTGATAGGCTGATCGCTTTTGCCCGCATCTCGTTTGTGGTCCATGATATTACCATGCGCATCCCACGGTTGACCCGCACCATAGTAAATCTGTACCATCCGCACACCTCGTTCAACCAATCGTCGCGCTACCAAACACCCGTTAGCAAATTGGCCTTCACCATAATTTTCTAATGTTTCCTTGGTTTCACGACTCGTGTCAAACGCTTCCTGCGCTTCGAACTGCATCCCATAGGCTACTTCTAGAGACTGAATCCTAGCTTCTAAGTTCAAATCGACGTCACGTTTATCTAAATGACGCTGGTTACTACGCTGCAATAGATCCAATAAACGCCGCTGGGCTGTGGGTGATAGATTTTTATTCGTAATATGACCGATCGCGTTTTTAGGATCAATATTTGAATTGTTAATATGGGTTCCTTGAAAAATCCCCGGCAAAAAACTATTGCCCCACAATGCTGGCCCTACGACAGGCTTACCAGGACACAAGACAACAAAGCCAGGTAAGTTTTGATTCTCTGTGCCCAGGCCATAAGTAATCCATGATCCCATACACGGTCGTATTGGTTGTTGCACACCACTGTTCATCATCAACAAACCTGGTTCGTGATTCGGAGTCGTCGTATGCATCCCTCGCAATATACACAACTCATCCGCAACGGCACCTAGGTGCGGATAGATTTCACTCATATCAATGCCCGCTTCACCATACTTACCAAAAGAAAATGGTGAGGGCATGTACTTTCCACCACGTCCCGCTTTACCTTCTTGAGCTTTTAGCTCTGGCTTCGGATCAAATGTATCAACATGCGACGGGCCACCGTTCATAAACAGAAAGATAACGTGTTTAGCGCGGGGCGTGTGATGCGGGTGTTTAGGTAAAGTAGGAGTGGTAGAACGAGTAGCCGCAGCTAACCGCTGTTCTTCACCCAACATCGCTGACAACCCGATCATGCCAAATCCAACGCCACTGGTCTTGAGCAACTGCCGCCGCGACAATCGTAGTGAGTTGTCCATTAAAGCATTCATCATTGATGACTCATTCATACTATTCTTCTATTCTTTCCAACGTGACACTATTCAATCTACAAACAGAAACTCATTCGCACTTAACAGTGCCAATGCGTATTGTTCCCAAGCCGATTGCATATTGTCACCCTCGGCAACCGCTTTTAAAAATTCCGTTCCTAACATAATATCTTGCTCATCTGCTTCTCGCCCATACAATATTTCAAAAGCATACGTTATCTGTTGAGCCACATCGGCATCCATATCTTTTTGCACACGCGCGGCAAACGCTTTCGCCCGTAACGACATAAAATCACTATTGAGCACAAACAGTTGTTGTAGTGGTACCGTAGTAACACTTCGCGCGGCACTCGTAATATTAGGATCTGGAAAATCAAATAATCGCAACAATTCGTTAAGTCTATGTCGACTTACAAAACCATACATCGTACGGCGTTTATTCTGAGTGCCATCTAATTCTTTCGATGGTCCTCCAAATGTTAAATCCAATTCTCCTGAAACGAATAACAACCCGTCACGCCATGGTTCAATTTCAAGTCGCTTGCGATTCATCCGCCACAACAATCGGTTATCCGGATCGATTTCATACGCCTGTTCACGAAATTTACTGCTCTGTTGGTATGTCTTGGAGTTCATGATCAAGCGATGCATATGTTTTAGCGACCAGTTCTTTTCCATAAATTCAACCGCTAAATAATCCAACAGCTCCGGATGAGTCGGTCGCTCACCTAAATTACCAAAATTGCTCGTCGTACCAACTAAGCCTCGACCAAAATGCGACGCCCATATCCGATTAACCATCACACGGGCTATCAACGGATTTTCCGCAGACGTTAGTGATTGTGCTAATTCCAGTCGACCGCTTCCTTGCGTTTGAAACGGTACCGATTCACCGCCTGTAAAAATAGCGGGCATCGCACGCGGTGCGATTGCTCCTTTTTTACCTGGGTCGCCTGCGACGTAAATTGGCATATCGCGCACATCACCTTCGGTAAGTGAATGGGCCAACGGTATTTCAATTGCAGCTACCGCATCCTTTAGTTTTTTTTCTTCAGCTCTCAATCCGTCCGCTTTTACCTTCAAGTCGTCCGTTAGTCGTTTTTCAACTTCGCCATTGGGCAGTGCTAGCAAGCCTTCATCGTAGAGCATTTGCGACAACAATAGTGCTGTTTGACGATCACTCTCGGTAAACCGACGCTCGTCACCTTGTTGGATGGTTGCTAGTTTTATTTCCGGCAATGGTGACATCTCAATCCGTGCGCCAGAGAACACCATGTGATCAGAATTGATGCTATTATCTGACGGTTCACCAGCTCCAGTTGTAATCAATGTAATATATTTGGCGACCGAGGGAATCTCGATATCAAACTCGATGAACTTACCGTCTGCTTTTAACGGAGCGGGAATAGCGCCGGTAAAATTATAGGTAAAGTCACTAAACGTAATTTCCATTTTCTTGCCGTTCACATAACCGCCAATAATTGCGTCCATTACATTTTTATCTTTGTGTGGCTTGGACACGACAACGGCAGCATAGCCACTCGGCGCGTCTGAGCCCCCGACGTCATCGTTCATCCCTGCTCGGTCAACACGGAAACGGAATTGTTGTCCTTCCGGCATTAAACCCGCTCGGCGAATTTCATCTAAGTCAAAAGTCACCAACGCATTGGCGTGCATACCAATTCCCTGCTCATGGCGTTTTCCATTGCTGGCAAGTATTTTGCCTGTCGTCGAAATCGCGTTGCGTTCCATCCAGCCGTCATTCGTCACACTACCGTACTTGTTACTGTCAGAGCCGATTTGAGCAAACGAGAAATCAATCTCGGGGCCAATTTTAATCCGTGTGCCCCAGCCATAAGACACTAAGTGCACACCCAAATCGGATATCTCAGCGACTGCACCGTATTTATCGGATGCCAAAGCACTTTCCAAAGGAACACCTTTGCTATCATCAAACAAGTTTCCCAAGGGAATCACACCCGCCGTAACAGCTGACAGATCTTCAGCAGGCACAAACGCAACATTTTCGCCAAATTCAGCAAACAATGCCTGACGATCGTCTAACCGACTTTCGACAATAGCTTGCAAGGCTTCGCCTAACGCTTTAACTTCCGATAAATGTGCTTCATCTGTGGACAAATCTTTGTCGTTGGGTAATGCATCAAGCCAGCTATACCAATCCGCGAAGAAAGAATATTGGCTACGAACCTTTTCCTTTTTTAGTTCGAGCAACTTCGTCCAACGATCTAGTAATGTCTTGCTCAGTCCCGATTCCTTTAATAAATTCTCAGACGCTTTTTTCTTGTCTTTAGCTCGATCTTTTATTTGTAGCCATTTAAAAACAGTTTGCATATAAGCGGGAATCTCAGCCGCCAAGGACGGGCGGATAGTCCTCCCAGCCTGCGCCAAAAAACGATTGATTTCCAAGGCTTGGTCACGCACTATTTGTTCCGCCGCCGCCCGTTGGGATACCACTTCCTGCGATACTATAGGGCGCTCTTGATATTTAGTGCTCGCAAAGACCCCCGCCAAGGCGTAATAGTCGCTAGTCGTGATCGGATCATACTTGTGGTCATGACAACGAGCACACGATACCGTCAACCCCAACACGCCACGAGTCAAAGTATCAATTCGATCGTCCCATTCGTCCGCCGCCGCTTTTGCCTTCTCAACATTTTCGGCATAGTACACCGGTCCAAGTGCAAAGAAACCCAGCGCCGGGGTGCGCTCATGTATGTTGGGTCGATCAAGCAAGTCACCTGCAAGTTGCTGCACCACAAACTCGTTGTACGGCATGTCAGCGTTTAGCGAATCGACCACCCAATCACGGTAGTAATAACCGCGAGGATATTTTCTGGCCTTAAACGTGTGGGCCTGATCCTCCCCGTACCGAGCCACATCTAGCCAATGACGTCCCCAGCGTTCGCCGTAGTGTTTTGATTCGAGTAATGTCTCAATCACCTTCGAATAAGCATCCGGAGATGAATCATTCATAAAAGCCGTCTGTTGCTCAATTGTGGGTGGTAAACCAATTAAATCGTAATACGCTCGGCGGATTAAAACTCGCTTGCTCGCTGAATCACTTACCGATAAACGCTTTTTCGCAAGGTCAGCCGCAACATAACGATCAATTGGATTAGTCATCCATTCTTCATCACGAACCTTTGGTAATTTAGATTTGACGGGTTTTTGGAATGCCCAAAAATCACCTGCCGTTTTGAAATCGATTGTCGTCTTGCTAACTAACTGACCACCTTCTCGTGGATCTGCCGCACCTTGTTTGATCCACGTTTCGAAATCCTGCAATATTTCATCAGATAACTTCCCTTTAGGCGGCATCTCAAAACTCTCATAACGCATCGCCGACAAGACAACACTCTCGTCCGGTTCACCTGGCACAACC
>Ga0315316_10002690_pt1 | contig 12835 bp, 13 predicted proteins | sample M160m3416metaG_FD_203702 | JGI IMG/M metagenome (GOLD analysis project Ga0315316, IMG submission 203702) | Ammonia-oxidizing marine archaeal communities from Monterey Bay, California, United States - M1 60m 3416 | ecosystem: Environmental > Aquatic > Marine > Intertidal zone | place: USA...
CCATGGTGCAGTGGTCATCGCGCCAAAGACAATAAAAGATATAGGTAAAGTTGCCCAACAGATGTTAGTAGTTAATGACTGCCCGGCTAAGCCGCCAATTATAAACATCATTGGGAGTTGTGCTCCGAGAAATGCATTGGCCATGGCTAATACCAAAACATTACGTTTTGCTTGAGATTCACTGCTCATCGGTAATCCGTTTTATCTGCCACACTCAACTTTTATCAGCGTTTGTCAATAACATGAAGAAATGAACCAGATGCTTTGTCGGTAAATAAGCCAGCGTCAGGCTGTTTCTCTCCCTTTGAATTGCCAACAGAGAAAAGGGTTTGGCCATTTGCTTTTGTTGTATTTGCGTAATGAAATTCATGAGCGGCGTGAGATCCAATGAATGGTCCTGCTTTTCCAATCACATTTTTATAACCGAGATGGAGTTTTTTATTTTGGAAGCTAGTTTCTAAATCAAGTAGTCCTAACATTTTGTGACGCTGGCCTTGATCATCTATTAATCCATTTCCCATTACCATGTAACCGCCACACTCTCCGTAAACTTTTGGGGCTGCCTTCATTTTTCCTATGAAATTTTCTGAACTTGATAATTTTCCTGCATATAACTCTGGATAACCACCAGGTAAAAATACCAAGTCACAGTCTTCAGGGCCCTGATCAGATAAAGGTGAAAAAGTTTTAATTTCCGCTCCATTGCGCTTCCAATCTTCGATTATATGTGGGTAAGTAAATGAAAATGCCGCATCCGAGGCTATTGCAATTCTTTGCGCTGGGGGTTGCAATTGCCATGATGATTTAAAATTTGGCACTTTTGCGCCAATTCTAAGTAAAGTATCCAGGTCAACTGAGTTTTCAATTATTCTCGCAGCATTGTTAATAAATTGATTTAAGTTTTGATTTTCTGCCGCTTGTACCAATCCTAAATGTCTAGACGGTAGCGATAATTCTGGGCTCTTATAAACTGATCCAATAATAGGACAATCGAACTGTGATAATGAATGCCGTAAAATATTTTCGTGATTAGTAGATCCGACGTTATTTAAAATTATGCCGTTAATTAAAAGATCTTTATCATAAGTTAAGAATCCCTTTGCTAAAGCAGCAATTGATTGTCCAGTCCTTGAGGAGTCGATAATTAAGACAATAGGAAAATTTAATAACTTGGCGAGATGTGCTGTTGAACCCTTAGCATTTGGTGGAGCACCATCAAATAATCCCATAGCGCCTTCAATAATTAAGTTATCTTTCCTTGAAACAATATTCCTGAGTCTCGCTTCACCCATCGCCCAAGCGTCTAAATTGTGGCATTCTGAGCCCGAAGAAAAGGTATGAAAACCTGGATCAATGTAATCTGGCCCTGATTTGGCAGATGAGATTGGAATACCCCTATTTTTCAGAGCTCGTAAAATTCCAAGTGTTATGATTGTTTTGCCGCTACCAGATTGTGGTGCGGAGATTACGAGGCCGTTTGACATCGTTCAAGATACTTTTGTTAAAAGGTTTCTGTTGAGAGGATCAACGTTCGTGGGACTCCCTCCATTGATAAAATGTTGCCAATTCAAAACCTGCCTCATTAATACGGATTTGCCAATGCAGATTATTGCTGGTGGCGAAATATTAGACTTAATTATATCCTCGTGTAGATTTCTTAAAGAGCTTTCTAATACTTCTTGATTTGCGTTTGTTGCATTAGAAACAACAGCGACAGGTTCGTCTGGTGATCGACCTGCTTTCATTAGTTCTGTAGCTATTTTTTTTGCATGTTTCATTCCCATGTAAATGACCAATACTTGACTTCCTTGAGAAATCGCTGACCAATTTAGTGAGTTGGGAGTTTCCCCATTTTGATCATGCCCAGTTACAAATGTTACGGACTGGTTCACATCTCGATGTGTTACAGGGATCCCAGCGTAAGCTAGGCCTCCTATTCCTGCTGAAATTCCTGGTATTATGCGTATTGGTATCTTATTTTGAACAAGTGTTTGCGCTTCTTCTCCACCTCTACCGAATACGAAAGGATCTCCACCTTTTAACCGCAAAACCTTCTTTCCTTTCCTAGCTAGTTCAATGAGCTGTAAAGATATGTCTCGTTGCTTGGGAGATGGTTTTCCACCTCGTTTCCCGGCATAAATCAGCTTAGCATTTGAGTTCGCCCAGTCCAGGATCTTTTCTTGCACTAACGCATCGTAAACAATTACATTTGCCTGCTTTAACCCATTAACAGCGTGTAGAGTTAATAAACCAGGATCTCCTGGTCCCGCTCCACAAAGCCAAACCCAGCCCTCATTTAGAATTGGCCAGTCATTTATTGGTAAAGGAATCGCATTTTTCATAAAGTTAATATAACTGACTATTATGAGTAATGTGAAGAAAATACATTTAAATAAATATTGGCGACAGATCTGTCTCAGCATAGAGTGTAAAGATGAGAAATAAACCGAGTATCAGATTGAAAAGAGGTTGGACTACCGGCGCATGTGCTACTGCGGCGACTAAAGCTGCATTGTACTCTCTGTGGGCAGGTGTAAAAGTTGAAGTCATCTCTATAACATTACCAAAAGGTGAGAAGCCAACATTTAAAATTTCATTTTTTGAAAAGAAAGAGAATTGGGTTGAGGTTGGGATAATAAAAGATGCTGGAGATGATCCAGATGTAACACATGGTGCTTTGATTAAAGTTAAGGTCGAAGAAACAGAATCTGGAATTATATTTAGTGCTGGTCCTGGCGTTGGTACTGTAACAAAGCCAGGATTGCCAATTTCTGTTGGTGAACCGGCTATAAATCCAATGCCAAGAAAGTTTATTTCTGAGATTATCGAGGAAATGGCTCAAAGATTTAATCGAAAACCTGCTATAAAGGTTACTATCTCAATTCCAAATGGAGTTAAGATCGCTAAGAATACTTGGAATTCTCGATTAGGCATAAAAAATGGTTTATCTATTTTGGGAACGACTGGCGTAGTTCGACCATTTAGCTGCGCGGCTTGGATTGCATCAATTCACCGCGGTATTGATGTTGCAATTGCAACTAAGGAGCATCACGTCGCCGGGTGTACAGGTTCCACCTCAGAAGCGGTTGTTCAAGCCTTATACGGACTTCCAAAACACGCAATGTTAGACATGGGAGATTTTTCCGGTGGCCTATTAAAGTATTTACGTCGACATCCCGTTCCCAAGCTGACCATCGGAGGTGGGATTGGAAAAATGACCAAACTTGCCCAAGGAGCAAGAGATTTGCATTCAAAACGATCCCAAGTAGATTTTTCAACTTTAAATGAATGGGCAAAAGAGCGAAATTTGAGTGACATATCACATGCCAATACGGCTCTAGAGGCTTTAGAAATATGTGGTCCAGATTTAGCAGTATTAGTAGCTCAAAAGGCGCTCGAATGCGTTTACCATCAGATAGGAGATACTGCTATTTGCTGTGATGTTGTAGTAGTTGATAGAGCTGGAAATATTGTTGGTAAAGCGTCATGAATATTCTGTTATTAGGGGGTACTTTTGAAGCAAGAATTCTTGCAAAGCAATTAGAAAACAATCCAAAGTATTTAGTAACGGTATCGATGGCTGGGGTAACTAAAGCTCCAATTAAATATTCTGAAAATATGCGATTTGGAGGCTTTGGTGGTCAAAAAGGCCTCAAAAATTATCTAAAAATTAATAATATTGATGCACTTGTTGATGTCACTCATCCATTTGCCAGCAATATTACTTATAATGCAAAAGTGGTTTGTGAAGAATTAAACATTCCAAGGATCCTATATGAAAGAAAAGCATGGATAGAGGAGGAAAATGACAAATGGCTTAGGCTTGATTGCGAATATGATTTAATCCCACATTTGAATAATAGAGACGTAGTTTTTATTGCGTCTGGTCGACAAAGTGCAGCGCACTTCAAAGATCAAAAAAATATTTTTCTGATTTGCCGACAGATAGACAAACCACAAAATCCTTTTCCATATGGCAACGGCCGATATCTTATTAGTAGACCTCCATTTTCTGTAGAGAGTGAGATGCAATTATTTGAAGAATTAAAAGTTAATTGGCTATTGGTTAAGAATTCGGGAGGATCGCAAAGTGAAGCTAAGTTAATTGCGGCAAGAAAATTAGGAATTAGTGTTGGAGTACTAAATCGTCCAAAAAGTTTTGGTGGAACGATTGTTAGTGAGCTTAGCGAGGTAGGCAATTGGTTGGAAGGATTGGGATATGAATGAGCGAATAATTACTTCAAATGAATGTGTGGCGGAAGGTGTTGCATTCTTATCCAGTGCAGATAAGCGACTAAAGACTATGTTTAAGAAAGTGAATTCTATACCTTTACGGTTGAGAAATCCTGGTTTTGCAAACCTGGTATCTGCTATTATTTCTCAACAAATTTCTGTTGCTGCAGCCGACGCAATTTTAAAAAGAATGGGTCCTGAGATGGTAGGCTCGGAAGATAAAATAATTAATTGTACTGATGAAGAGTTAAAACAAATGGGTTTATCACGACAAAAAATTTCATATGTTAGATCTCTTGCTGAGGCTAGAATTGACTATAAAGCTTTTGAGCAGATGGGTTCTGCTGAAGTTATTGAAAAACTGACAAAGATTAAAGGGATTGGTCGATGGACGGCTGAGATATATTTGATGTTTTCTTTGGGCAGAGCTGATGTTTTTGCTGCAGGTGATTTGGCATTACAAGAAGGATGTCGAATTTTGTATGATTTGCCTGATCGTCCAAATGAAAAAGGAATGAGAGAGATTGCAAGTCACTGGAGACCTTGGAGGGCGGTAGCGGCACGAGGTTTATGGGCATATTACAGCTACCATAAGAATAGAGAAGGAATAAGATGAGTGTTTTAGAGTTTGGACGGAAAGCGTCAATATCGGGAAAGAATAGTTCTTTAGTGATTTTAATTCATGGGTACGGAGCAGATGGTAAAGATCTTTTAGGGTTGGCAGATTCTTTAGGAGCGCATATGCCAGATACGGTATTTATTGCACCTGATGCACCACATAAATGTCAAATGAACCCCATGGGCTTTGAATGGTTTCCTATTCCTTGGATCGATGGCTCGAGTGAAGTAGATGCGCAAGTTGTTATAGAGCAAGTGTTAAAAACTACAAATATATTTATTGATGATATGATGGTTGCAGAAGGGGTTGGTCCTAAAAATACTATCTTGTTAGGATTTAGTCAGGGAACAATGCTTAGTTTGCATATCGCTCCTCGTAGAAATGAACCTCTCGCGGGTGTGGTTGGCTTTTCGGGGCGACTGTTAGAACCTGAGAGTCTTATCGATGAGGTAAAAAGTAGGTTGCCTATTCTCTTGATCCATGGTGACAAAGATGATGTTGTTCCCTTTGGATCATTGGCAGATGCAGCTAATAACTTAACTGCAAATGGCTTTACAGTTTACACACATGTTGCTGAGGGGGTAGGTCACGGTATTTCCCCTGACGGTCTTGGAACGGCCCTACAATTCATGGAAAACATGTTGACTTCGAAACGGTAATCCTTCTGCTTTGTTCTATATATCACTTGAAGCATTCAATTTGAGTTATATACTGATTTTATTATTTGTAGTGATTTGATGGTATTTTGTTAGCTTCAATCGATTGATTTAAAGGTTATGTATAGATGCAAGAAGTATTTAATGCTGATGAGGCTGGTTTTTGTCAGTTTAAGAGAAATTCAGCATTGGTTTTAAATGCTGATTTTAGACCATTGTCGTATTACCCTCTTTCTTTATGGAATTGGCAAGATGCAATAAGGGCGAGTATCTCGAATAGGGTAAATATTATTGCAGAATATGATGAGGTTGTCAGATCACCTTCTGTTGAAATAAAAATCCCCTCAGTTGTCGTTTTAAAGCAATATATTCGTCCAACAAGTGCTAGTGCTTTTACCAGGTTCAATTTGTTTTTACGTGATGAATTTAAGTGCCAATATTGTGGTTCAAAAGGTGATATGACCTTTGATCATATTGTTCCGCGGTCTAAAGGTGGAAGAACCACATGGGAGAATGTCGTAGCTTCTTGCCAAAAATGTAATCTTAGAAAAGGGTCAAAGTCTATCAAGAATGCAGGATTAAGTTTACGGCAAAAGCCTATAAAGCCTGATCCAGAGTATCTGCGAAATCAGGGCCGCAAGTTTCCTCCAAACTATCTTCATGACAGTTGGTTAGATTATCTTTATTGGGATGCTGAATTGGAAGCATAGATTGTTTCAGTATTAACAACATTAATAATAGGAATTCGAATTGAGAGAAATAGACAAAATTGTTGGTTTTGAGTTAACTGAGAATTTTGAGCGATTCAATCAGATGAATGATATTTTTACCCGAGCGTTTTGGGATGATGAAATTAAATCAAGTGATACAGAAGCATTTTTTAATAGCTACCGTTCTGGTTTTGTCGCAAAACGTGCAGAAGGATTTAATCAAAAAGATTTTGCCTTAAGAAATGCATCATGGTTAATTTCTGATTTGATATCAAATAGAAGTGCTGCTTCTGGCATTAGAGAGGGTTTTCAGGCTTATATTCAGAATGATACTCCAGTTGCAGAAAACAAAATACCAATTGAAGATGAACGACAACAATCTAAGGAGGTAAAACGGGTTGCAAAGTTATTTGGGGCCGACTTGGTTGGTATAACATCTGTTGACGAGCGCTGGCATTATAGTCATCGAGTTGACACTACAAATTTTGAACCTGTGCAAAATGAACTTCCAAAAGACTGTAATAAGGTGATCGTTATGGCGCATGCTATGGACTATGATTTGGTAGAAACTTACCCTTCGGCCTTAGCAGGAGCTTCATCTGGTCGAGAATATAGTCATGAAGCAGCAATCTGTATGCAATTGGCAGCCTATATTAGGGGGTTGGGTTACGAAGCAATAGCTTCAATGAACGATACTGCCTTGGTTATTCCCTATGCCATAAAGGCAGGGCTAGGAGAATATGGAAGAAACCAGATGGTTATTACCCCTGAATATGGACCAAGAGTAAGATTTTCTAAAATTTTCACATCATTACCGTTAGAAATGGATTATCCAAAATCTTTGGGAATTAAGGAATATTGTAATAGTTGCACTAAATGTGCATCAGCTTGCCCACCAAAGGCTTTGCCTTTTGGTGAGCCGGGTGAGAAAACTGACAGCGTATCTACTATGAAAGGTGTCAAAAAATGGTCAGCAAATTGTGAAAAGTGCTTTGGTTACTGGGCAAAAATTCGTACTGACTGCGCTATTTGCATGAGAGTTTGTCCATTTAATCGGAAGTATAATAGTTTTACTGATAAGTTATGGCGATGGTTGGCAACTTCTTCATTTAGAAAAGTTGCAATTTTTTGGGAAGAGCTTGGTAATTCTCGAAAAAGATTAAAGCCAAGTCAATGGTGGAGTTAGGAGACATTTTTTGTCTCATTTCTAATGTTTACAAAATTAGCTGCAAAAATTACCACAGCACCTATTAATACAAATATACTTAAGGGCTCATTATAAAATAACATCCCAATAACTGCAATTATCGGTAATCTAGCAAAATCCATCGGAGTTACAACGGTAGCTGGCGCGTAAGATAGAGCTTTTGTTAAAGAAAAATGTGCAAGCAGTCCGCAGCAACCAATTAAAATTAACCATGGAATTGTTCTAGTTGTTGGGAGTTCAATATCACCATCGTATGTGGAGCATATGATACCAAAAATCAACTGCATTAAAGTTAACCAAAATAGTATGTCTATAATATTTTCTGTTCGTGTTAAAAGTTTTGTTGTAATCGATGTAAATGCAAACATTATTGCACAACCAGCGGCCGCTAAAATTCCAATACTTAAAGGTTCGAATCCCGGGCGGGCAACGAGTAAAATGCCAAGAAATCCAATTACTGCCGAACTAATACGCACTTTGGTTAATTTCTCTGATAAAAATAATGGAGCAAATATAGCTACCCAAATTGGAACTGAAAATTCAAATGCGAATAATTGAGCAAATGGAATTAGCATTAATGCATAAAACCAAAGGTTTTGCCCTGCAAAATGCCCCAAATTTCTAAAAAAATGCAATTTCATACGTTTGAAACGGAGGTTTTGAAGTGTCTTTGTGTATAAACCAATTACAATAACAATCATTACTCCAATAAATGATCTGTATGTCATGATTTCAAATGTATCTAATTGAAAGTTAATTTGTCTCCCCGATATAGCCATAATGGTAAAGGCAAAAATTACACCACACATATATAGTGCAGCTAATAATGGACGTGATTTTTCCAAAGCTATTCCTCGATTATTCTAAGCTAAATCCATCTTTTCACTGTTGAACAGTAACTGATGTAATCATCTTTAAATTTTTCTGCTAATATTTTTTCTTCTGGAGCAATCTGATATTTATTAATATACAATATGAATATTGGTATTGCGATAAACCCAAGCCAAGCTTGTAAAAATAATGTTACGCCAGTTAGAATACCAGCTAGTCCTAAATACATTGGATTTCTTGACAGAGCAAAGATGCCTGTTGCAACCAACTTGATGGTTTTAGTGGGGTCCAAGGGATTAATAGTAGTGTTCTCTTTTTTAAATTTATTCATCGAAAGTATAATTATTAAAAAAGAGCCAGCTATAATCATTATTGCAACAAATTCAATTCCATAAATATTAAATGGTTTAATGATTGCGGATGAAGCGCTAATAACTATCCCTGTAATAAGAGCAATAATGGGCGGGGGTATTTTATTCTCTAAATTCATTTTTTGCCTTAAATCATAAACCTGGTTTCTAATTAATAGTATCTTGCAATCATTGTCTATTTGAACATTATATAATTTAAAAGGTTATTAATTTCGAATATTTGGAGGTGAAATGTCAAGCACGTTATCTGAGTTAAAGAGTGTAAGTAATAAATTTTATCATGATGGTAGTTTTCACTTGAGTAAGAGTACAAGTGGTTTTGATGTTATTGATCCAGCGACTGAATTAGTGGTCGGCAGTGTACTCGAGACAACTAATGCTGAAATCGATATGATGATCGACAAATGTAATGAAGTGCAAAAAATATGGTGGAAAGATAAATCGGCCGTGGATCGCTCTCACGCTATGCACGAAGTAGCAAGTAAAATAGAAAAAATGAAGCCATTATTAGCCGAGTCACTTACACGAGAAATGGGGAAACCTTATAAGGAGTCTTTGGATGAGGTGGATTGGTGTGTTCATTCTCTAAGATATTCTGCGGAAATAGGCAGGTCGGAGATGGGCCGCGTAATGGGTCCAGCAGTTGCTGGACAGTTTCATTATACGATAAAGCAACCTGTAGGAACGGTAGCTTTTATTATGCCTTTTAATTTTCCACTTGTATTGCTCGCATGGGAGGCTGGAGCTGCTCTAGCTGGTGGAAATGCTTGTATTGTAAAACCTTCTGAATACACAACTTTAACTACGTTTTTATTTGCCAAAGCATTTGATCATCTTCCTAGTGGCTTGTTCCAAGTTGTCTCGGGTGGTGGCAAGGTTGGGGAATATCTCGTAAAACATTCCAATACCCATGGTGTGGCTTTTACTGGTTCAATACCGGTTGGTAGATCAGTTTCTAGTACATGTGGTGATCTGATGAAGCCCGCACTAATTGAAACTTCAGGCAATGACCCTTTCCTCGTCATGCCGTCTGCATCCTTAGATATTGCTGCACGTGCTGCTGCATTCTCAGCATACATGAATTGTGGTCAGATTTGTGTATCTGCAGAAAGATTTTTTGTTCATGAACAAATTCATGATGAATTTGTTGAGCGTTTAGTGAATGAAACCAAAAAAATTAGAATTGGTAATGGTTTAGAAAAAGTGGATATGGGGCCGCTAGTTTCAGAAAAGGAACGTAAACGGTATGAGGATTTGTTGTCTAATGCTTCAAAACAAGGTGCGAATGCCATAGTGGGGGGTGGGCGTCCATCAGAGTTCAATCGTGGTTGGTTTGTTGATGCTACTGTTTTGATAGACTGCTCATCAGATATGGATATCTTTAACAATGAAAGTTTTGGACCTGTTGCGCCTATCTGTAAAGTTACCAGCTTTGATGAAGCTGTAAGTCTGGCTAATGACTCTAAATATGCCTTGGGAGCAAACATTTACACTACAGATTTAAAAGAGAGCATCAGAGCCACTGAAGAGTTAGACGGTGGTATGGTATGGGTTAATGCTCCTTTATTAGATAATGATGCTGGTCCATTTGGAGGGTCCAAAATGAGTGGCATTGGTCGGCAATTGGGCCCTGAAGGCATTGATACTTTTAGGGAAACAAAAATGATTATGATTGACCCAGATAGCAATTCTCAGGACTTCTGGTGGTTCCCTTACGCGGATGGGGAGATGTACCAAAATGGGAAATAAAATTTTAGAATTTATTGGGTGGCTTTTATTTACCGTCTCAGCAATTGGATTTTGTATTGCAAGTATTGGAAGTTTTTGGGGAATGTTTGGAAGTGTTTTTTTCTTAATTGCTTGTATTCTTTTTTTAATATTGTTTTTCTTAAAATCTGAGTAGAATTTTTAAAACAAGTAAAGGAGTTGGTGATGGGTGCAAGAATTGTGGGATGGGGACACACAAAGTTTGGTCGATTAGAAGATAATCTTGAGCAACTGATTGTCAAAGCAGCTAAAGAAGCGATCGATCATGCTGATGTTAATCCTGCTGAAATTGATGGAATTTGGATGGGTCATTATAACGGAGGTCTAGTGAGCGATGGATTCCCATCGTCTTTGGCCTTGCAAATTGATCCTCAACTTCGTTTTACTCCATCTACACGATTAGAAAATGCATGTGCATCAGGATCTGCTGCTATCCACGGTGCTCGCAATGCAATTAATTCTGGAAATGCTAAAATAGCATTAATCATCGGCGTAGAGAAAATGACTGAAAAGGATACAAAAGGGGTCACTGAGTCTCTAATGACCGCGTCTTACCAGGCTGAGGAAAGTGCAGTTTCCTTCCCGCAGGTTTTTGGAAGGTTTGCAGACTCATATTTTCAAAAGTATGGGAATAAATCCAATATCTTGGCTAAAATTGCTGCGAAAAATCATACAAACTCTGTTAATAATCCTTTGGCGCAAATGCAAAAAGACATAGGGTTTGATTTTTGTAATACTGTCAGTGAGAAAAATCCAATGGTGGCACCTCCGTTAAGGCTTACAGACTGTTCTTTAGTTTCAGATGGCGCTGCTGCGATTGTAATGGTTTCTGAAGAGTTGGAGGGTAATTTCGAAAGGGGCGTAAAATTTCGATCTGCAGTTCAAGTGAATGATTTTTTACCAATGTCTAAAAGGGAAATTTTAAAATTTGAAGGTCCAAGGAAGGCTTTTCATGATGCTTATAATGAGGCTAGTATAAAAGTTGATGATATAGATTTTGCTGAAGTTCATGACTGCTTCACCATTGCTGAACTACTAGTGTATGAGGCTATGGGTATTACAAAGTTAGGGCAGGGTGAACGGGCAGTATTGGATGGAACCGTGTATAGCGATGGAAGTCTTCCTGTTAATCTGTCTGGTGGCCTTAAAGCGAAAGGGCATCCTGTTGGTGCCACGGGAGTTTCGATGCATGCTTTAGTCTCTGCTCAACTAACCGGTTCTGCTGGGCTAATGCAAAAAGAAAATGCAAACATTGGTTGTATCTTCAATATGGGTGGATCTGGTGTTGCAAATTATTGTTCAATTTTAGAGGCTTCTAAATAACTTAAATTAGTGTGCAGTAGATAGATAAATTATAAAGTTACTTCAATAACAATTCATCCGTTATAGGAAAATATCTGTTCGCCTCTCTTATCAACGAGATTGAGGTGAGATTTTCAACACTATAGAGCTCAAATTTGGTATCATATTTTTGCTTAACGTGGCTCAATAATAGATCAAAGTCACCGTCTCCTGACGCCAATACAATAATATCTGAATTTTTGGCAAGTTCCATTACATCTATGGTTATACCTACATCCCAATCAGCTTTTGCCGTCCCATCCATACGCTCAATGTATGGCTTTAATTTCACATCAAATCCGATTGCTCGTAGTATCTTTTGAAATTCTTTTTGTTTTTTGTCACCTCTATCTGTCGCGTAAGCAATTGCATGCATAACTTTTCTATTTTCAGTGATTAATCGCCAAAACTTATTGTAATCAAAATTTCGGTTAAATTGCTGACGGGTTGTATAATAGATATTTTGAACATCAACAAAAATTGAAACATTTTGTTGATTAGGCATTTAATAGATTTTTCATATATATATTGTTCCCTCTAAAAACATTTTGGCTCCCCCTCCAATCAAAACCCTATCATTCAACAGTTGACAAGTTAACGAACCACCCCTTGAAGAACACTGAAAGGCATTAAATTTTTTCTTACTTAATCGTTCCGACCAGTAGGGTGTTAATAGAGTATGTGCAGAGCCAGTTACAGGATCTTCGTTTATCCCTGTTTGGGGTGCGAAAAATCTTGAAACAAAATCGTATTTTTCGCCAGGCGCGCTTACGATCAACCCTCTGCAATCTAGCACTTCAAGTTTTAAGAAATCTGGAAGAAGCTCTTTTACGACGGTTTCACTTTTCAATATAGCGAGGTAATCGTCTTTACCCTTAAAAACTGCTTCTGGTCTAATATTTATCGCATCAGTTATAAAATCAAAACTCTGTATTGGACTGGGTTGGTCTCGTGGGAAATCTAAGAATATTTTTTCATCTTGTTTGTTAGCCTTTAGAATTCCACTTCTTGAATTGAAAATAATTCCAGTTCTTTCTTTTTTAAGATATCTGTCAAATAGAACCTTTGCTGTAGCAAGAGTTGCGTGTCCGCACAAATCT
>Ga0315316_10002692_pt1 | contig 12831 bp, 24 predicted proteins | sample M160m3416metaG_FD_203702 | JGI IMG/M metagenome (GOLD analysis project Ga0315316, IMG submission 203702) | Ammonia-oxidizing marine archaeal communities from Monterey Bay, California, United States - M1 60m 3416 | ecosystem: Environmental > Aquatic > Marine > Intertidal zone | place: USA...
ATTATTATTCTTTGTTCGTTTTCATTCAGATCATAATCTTTCTTTGTCATGTCTTTGACAAACTTTTTAAAATCCTCTGTATAATATAGGTAACTTAAAAATTGAGAAGGAATTGCACGATTGACCAGATATTTTTTTGCAAAATGATTATCTTCCAGTTCCGAAATTTTAGGTAAATCTATCTTAGTATGGAACTTTGGTTTTTCGTGTTTGAATATTGGATTGGGTGTATTTGTTCCTATGCCAGTTACTCCTTCCTTATATCGCTCCAAGGCATACTCTTTATATATTTCTCCATCAAATTGTTTTAAGAAATTGGAGAAGGTATTGCTTTGACCACAGTTATGACACCGAAAGAACAAATCGGTTCGTTTCTGGTAGAAATAACCTCTGGCTTTAGTTTTACTTTTTTGGGAATCTCCGCAAAATGGACAACGAAAGTTATACAGTCCATCGTTCTTCCTTTTAAACATAGGAAGTCTTAGAGATATAAGATTTACGTACTTAGTATCAATATAAGAAGGCATAATAAATTTTAGATGTGGTTTTATTGTGATACTGTAAGTATATCACATTCATAACAAAAAGTCAATCTCTAATTCACATATTTTGGTACTACATGAGTGAGTAACCATGCTACAAAGGTAGCAGCACCGATGGTAATCCATCTCCATCGTTCTAGAGATTCTAATTTATTGTAGATTGAATTTATATCAGTATTCATACGTGTTTCGGTCTTATCAATCATCATATTCATTTTATCTTGAAGATCACCAATACGAGTGTGTAGAATTTTCATCTCTTCACGAAATTCTTTATCAGTCATTCTGTTGACATCTTGTGCGGCCAACAATCTACCAATATTTTCTGAAAGTGCATTGAGTTTGGTAGAAGTATCAGATAACTTGACCATGAGGCCATCAAGTTCTTTAGACCGATATTCATCTTTTATTTTAAGAGTCTGAACTTCTGACTTAAGCTGTAGGATAGATTCGTGTTCGGGCATACATTAACTCTGCTGGTCTAACTTCTTCTATGAATTGTTTAATAAAATGTGCAAACGCTTTCGGTGCAAATGTGCTGTTATGCACCGACCACGATTCACCATTCAATTCTGGATCGTGACCATTATTATGTATTTCAACCGAACTATCTTCATTATCTGTGAGTTTCCATGTAGACCTAGATTTATTGATCCACTCACCGCTCATCACTTGTTCTATTGAATCATTTGCATCTGCTTGCAAATATTCTTTGAATTTCATCATAACTATTTTCCATGTCTAAGGTATTGCATACATCCTGTAGAAGAATCCATCACTATAATGGGTTTCTTTGGATACTTTCTTGCGTATGAACGGATATATTCTCCTATTTCGTCTTCACCAACATATTTTTTATATCTGTCATATCGTTTTTTTCCAAGCCGGGATTTATGATATAAAGATGGATCTACTGCAAATACATCTTTTCCTGCAAACCTTTTCATGACCATACCATTTGGTGGTTCTCCAAGAGATTTCCCTCTTGTTGCAATTCCACCAGCAACTGTAGTAGGCGCATCTTCTATTAGAATTTTTTCTAGATTGTTTAAAGTTCTTGTGTCAAATTCCGAATCTTCATTATAAATTTTTTCAAAGTTATCAAAAAACTGTAATTCTAATTCTTCTGAATTTGCGTTTGGATTCTCTGATTCTTCTTTGATAAGAAAAAGTGCAGCAGCATAAGATGCGATTTTAGATTTACCGCCTGGGATTTTCCCCATTAATTTTTTAATATTCCATATCAAAGTGTCTGAAAGAGTATATGCATCTTTTTCGTCTTGTGTCTTCAGATCTCTTCTTCGTTTGAGAATATTACCCTTCTCATCTACGATTCCCAATTCAAATGCTTTTGTTTTTTCAAAAGGAGTTACCAGTTTCTTCAAAAACTGATAAACAAAATATATATTTCCAATTCCTGCGAGGATTCCCATTCTATTCTATCTTCCTTAGTTCCTTAATTGTTGTCTCATTCAATGGTATAATTTTTGTATTCAAATCTTCTCCGTTTATACCCTTAACTGTATCGGGCAAACGATTTAGAAAAATCAAAAATGGTTTGAGGATAGAATAGAACTTTTTTTCTACTCTGAAGAACAACATACGAGTTGCGGCTTCGTTTTCAAACACATTGTAGATAACAATCAAATGGTTAAGTATAAGATTAACCCTCAACTCTCCTGTTTCAAGAAACCGATTAAACAATCTCTTGACATATTTTATTTTATTCAAATCATCATTAAATTCTTCAACTGAAGTACATTGTGGATTAATGTAGTACTTAGTTGCAAACATAATATAATTTGTTTCATTCAAATCATCAAAAAGGCTCATACCTTATCTCATGTTACGATGATGCAATTGCAGCCCCTAAAGTTATCCTCAACCAACTAGATCCGTTGTATACTGCAAGACAAGGACTTCCGCCCGCACCATCTGATACATATACAACTTGTCCTGCGGCCGCACTTGAAATTGCAGCAGTATTTGCAGTATTGGCAGAAGGAACTTTAAAAAGATTCTGAATTGTAATCTTTTTTGTTTCTGTTGTAGATGAATCTGAAATTAAAACCAGATCATCTTTTACTGGTGCTGTAAGTGCATTTAATTCACTTATCCTTTTGTCCGCCATCTTTCTCTTTATCTAAATCGTTGATTGTAGGTGTGAGATCTTCTACTTTCTGTTCTTCCACGAATTCATTACACAAAAGAATCGCACCCCTCATCTGAAGAATTTCACTATTAGTAGTTTCCAATTGCTTTTCCAATTCAACCTTCTTGTCAACAAGAGAATTATAATTGGTAATCAATCCTTCACGTTTTTCTTCAATAGTTTTAATATCCATACTTTTTCACTCTTAATTATGTTTCAAGAAATTGGGGGAAAATTAATTCCCCCAAATAACTACCAATTACTGATTAAGTAAATGTAGGTGCATCTACACTAGCTACCCATCCACTAATCGCCCAAACAGTTGTTGATACTGCCGTTAACCAAATATGGAATCCGGCGTGTAACAATATATTTAATCTGTAGTGATTAGTACCATTAGGAAAAACCGCAGCAGAAGTTTGTCCAGTTTCGTTGGTATCGTGATGCATTACCGAACCAGCATAAAAGATTGAAGTGCCTGCAGTTGCAATTTGAACATCATGACCATCTGCAGCTGCTAATCCACTGGTTGCACCTTGTGAATTAATAAACTCAAATGTCATTCCTGCAATTGGAGTAGGCAATACATATGCTATATCTCCAGCTACGTTTGGAACACAATTCACCCGACCAGCATTAGTTGCTTCGGTAAGTGTCGCACCCGAAGCACTTACTACTACTGGTGCATGGAGAGCATTTGTATACTCACCAATTGTTACTTTTTTGTTTGTCGGCGTTCCTGCAACATCATCAATAACGTGCAACAAGTCTGCTCTCGCAGTTGCTGTACCGATGGATGTTAATGCCGTTATCTTTTTATCTGCCATTGTTTTTTCTCCTAGGCTTAAGATGCTGGGACTCAGCACCTGAGATTAATTACCGCTAAGGATCGGGGAGAACCATTTCTCCCCAAAGGAATTTCCTTAGACGATCAACTTAAATTATTTATAACAAAATTATACGTTTCAATTACCCACAAGTAATCTGTGAATATCCTATTGCAGATTTGACTGCCGAACTAAACGTGTACGATGCAGCCTCCAAAGCAGTAGTAGATATTGAATCAGTCAAATCTGGATCTGACATTGCAACATCATCTGCAAGATCATAGGTTGTTGCAGCATTACTTGTTGCAGTAAACCTTAACACGTTTCCAGATGTTCCGTCTGCCAAAGCAGAACCATCTACATGAGTTAATGTTGCAGTTGCATTAGTTCCTGTTCCTGCTGTAAGTACTAGAGTTGCAGCAGTTCCAGCAGTATACGTTACTTTCTCATCATAGGAAACTTCAAATACGATATTGTTTGAAGTTCCATGATCGGCAGAAGTAACGACTCTGTGATTTGTTAATGTTGGATGTTTTAATCCAACCGATGCAGATGCTCCTGCAAGTCCTCCAATTGCGACAAGAACTTCTTCTTGAGCACTTGTGTTTCCACATCCAGTAGCAGCAGTTCCTGCTCTCCGAACCCAACCTGCTTGAGTTGCATAGACCTTAGTTTTATCATAGTCACTATTTGCATCGTTTGGCAAAAATTTAGGTTTGTTTGTTGCTGCAGTTGCAGTTGTTCCCCATAAAGGCATTTTGTTCTCCTTAGTTTATAATTATGATGCTGTAACTGCTCTTGTAGCATAACCAGATTGAGTTTTCACCGCAGCAGTAATAGTTTTACTTGCAGCATTTAATGCTGTACTAGAATCAACGCTTTTCAGATCTGGATCTCCAAGAACAGTATCATCTGCAATACTCAATGTTGCATTTTCATCAACAGTAGTACCCGAAAATCTTACTGTATTTCCTGCTAAATTATTTGCAAGCGAAACACCATCAATATGTGTTGCAGTACAAGTAATGTTAGTTCCAGTAGAAACAACTGCTAATGTTCCTGCTGTACCAGCAACATATTTTATTTGCTCATCCCAAGTTACTTCAACAGTAATTGCAACTGCACCAGTATATGCAGATTCACCGAATCTTACTCTTGTGATTGTTGGACGCTTCAGACCAGTTGATGTTGATGTTCCTGCAAGACCACCAATTGCGACAAGTATTTCATCATCAGCATCGGCATTTCCGTTACCAGTTGCGGCTCCGTTTCTCATCATCCAACCTTCGTTAGAGGCATAACCTTGAGTTACATCATAAGGACTATTTGAATCGTCTGGCAAAAATTTAGGTTTGTTTGTTATAGCTGTTGACCCGGCAGCTCCTGTTCCCCATAAAGGCATTTTGATCTCCTAATTGTTATTAAACTTTAAAAATTATGACGAAAATTGTTTCTTGTATCCACCATCTCTAGTGTAATGATACCCCAATTCTGCATTAGTTGCATCATCCACATAATCTTCAGATGATAATGAATACCATCCATTTACTTTACGATCAAAGAAATATGTCTCTCCTTTAAAAAGGTAAGGGCCCTCCAATCCTTGTTCTGTAAATTCTGCCATACGCATATTGATGTCTAGATTCGGTGCGGCATGATCCAATCTTGCACCATGATCAAAATCCTGTTCTCCATACTCTACTCCACCCAATGTGACCGCTTCTTTAACAGGAATTTCTTTTTCTGAAACCTTAGTTCGTCTAGCTTCAATTCGTTTTATGGCTTCTTTATAACCTTTTTTACGAGCATCAACTTCTACTTGTTCCTTCTTGACTTCTTCTTCGTGGTCTGCAACGTGTGCATCATCTAATGCCTTGTAGCACGCCTTCTTTTCTTCTTCAGTTCCAAGTGCAGCACAAGATTTAACACCGAATTTCTTCAAAACTGCTGATCGTTTTTTCTGCCATTCTGCATTATCACCTTGTGTTCCTGGCGTATCTTTATCAGTATCTTCTGTGGTAGACTTTTTTTCTTTTAGTCCTTTTAATAAATCTTTGTACTTTTTCATTGTCTCGTCCATTGTTGGTTTGAGGTTTATTTTATCCTTTTTTGAAGAGGACTCTTTTTTATCTTTTTCTTCTCCCATGGCCATTTTAGTAGCAGTAGCATACATTACTTCTTTCCACTTATCACCATATCGTTCTTTGAAATCTTTGGTTTTCTTCTTGAGAGACAATACAATTTCTTCTCGTTTGTCTTTCTCTGCATCAGTCATCTCTCGTTCAACAACCACTTCTTCGGCCTTCAAAAGAGGACGCAATCCAGCTTCAGGACGTAATATATTTTGTGCTTTCTTATAATCTTTTTTTGCAACACTAACTTGTTGTGATCCTTTCACTTTCTTGGATTTAATTCCTGCATCATCCAATGCCATTATTATTTGTAATGCTTTACTCTCATCAATCTCAACTTCTTCCTTCGCCATTCTCTTGACTTTGGTTTTGAGAAATTGAACAACCTTTTTAGGATCTCTGAACTCTTTTGATTGAACCCATTTGACTTCGCCCTTACTCCATACTTTACCGACTTCGTTTACCCACACCACATATCCATCTCTCAGACTTGTATCGGTAACTTCTTTCTTTCCTGTTTCTGGATCTATGTCAACAATAGTTTTATCCAATCCTTTTGGTGCTGGAGAATCTTCTTTGTCATATTGAATCATCACTCTAATTCCCTTGTCACCAGATAATTGTAATCCGAGGCCAGGTATTGTTTCTTTGGATCTTGGATGTTTGAGTGTATGTCTCACTAACTTGACGCCAGGAATTACTTTTCTAATACCATCCATTAGCACTTTCGGAAAGAACTTATCCTGTGTTACGGATCTTTCCTTTATCATACCTCTGACTTTATCAAGTGCAGACTCTTTAATCGCACCCTCAATGTACATATTCAATTCAAATCTTTTGTTGTCTAAGTTTGCGACTTGAATGTGGACATTTTTCTTTGTGTTCGTTCCTAAGATGTAACGATTGGTCTTACCACTTGATGGTTTCTTTGGGCCAGTTGCAACTTTATCATCAATCTCTTTAGGATCTACAATAACACCCTTTTTCTTTGCGTGTGCATATGCGTGTTGCATTGCAGATGAGAAATCCTTGTGATACAGTTCGTAACCAGTTGCAGCTTTCTTTTCATCAATCTCATCTTCTTCTCTCATTGGATTAGAAGAAATCTTAATTGTTGGCATATTTAAACCACTAATCTTTATCCGATTCGCAACATCTTTTTCTATTCCCTTTTCAACATATAGTTCTTCATCTCTCCACTTGAATTTTCCAGCATACTTCTTCAATAGAGAATTGATCTTTTCCATATTTGCTCTGTTGGGCATTTCATCAAGTTCAACTTCTTCTTTTGTATACTTCACAACCGATGCTGCCATATCACCTTGTGCAAATGATACTTTATTACCTCTCTTATACAAGAAATGTTTAACACCTTTAGGATTTTTAGTACTCTGTAGTGTGACTTTACCTACCTTGGCCTTACCAACTATATTTTTTGCAGTTACTTTAAATGATGATTTACCAGAAGACATTGCACCTTTATATTCTATTGTAATAGTATCACCTTTCTTTAAAGAGTCATAATCTTTTTCGGAAACTTCTTCTTCAATACCCATTTCACATTCACCACAATGCTCTTCAATCTCAACTTCTTCGTTCTTTCCTACTGGATCTTCGTCTTCGTCCTCAACATGATACCCTTTACCATCGCAATGTTCACATCCTTCACCCTTACATTTTGGGCATTCGTGCTTAACGTGATCTTCTTTCGTATCCGATTCTTCAACCGGCTCAGGTGCATACATAGATGAATATCTACGTGCCAATTCTTGTAAATGTGAAGTTTTAAACATAATAGTTCCTAGTGATTTTAAATTACATTAATATTTATAATTATTTGAACCCCAATTTTCGTAATTCTCTGATAGTATTTGATGCTGAGGTGTGATGTATCCCTATTCCACCCTTTGCACGAAATTGTTGAATGTTCTTAATATGATCATCTATTAAGATATTTGGTCTTCCATCTCTACCATCTTTTGCGAATCTTGCTTTATCTATTCTCTTAACTGCGTAGATACGTGCTTCTTTAACACCAAAATGTTTTCTCATCCACTTCATCTTATCCTGTGCAGCTCTTTCTGAGATTGGGCCACGACCTGCTCTTGGAATTGCAGTAAGAATAAAGGGTGGTGGTGCTTGTCTTTCTATAAAATTCCAAAGTATTTTTGCATCGGGCATTGGGGGTAACTGATAGAACAGATCATTTGGTAGTTCGTGCCAATTTTCATCCGAAAATTTATGACCCAAATGTTCCATTGTGAACTTGACAAAATCTGCAAGAACTCCATCCATATCACAATAGATTGTTGGTGAATCAAATTCTACTATGTACTCTTTAAATTTTTTCATTTCTTTGCCTGTGATTGAACTAATTGTCTAATGTAAATTTCTAAATCCATTTCAGAATCCCAATACTTTCCTTTAAAACCATCTGCTTTTACTTTTTTGAGAAAATCCTCGTAACCCATATAATCATCCTCATCTGGATCACCAGAACTTGATGATCTATGCCAAGCATCACTATCTAGGAGATGAACCTTCTGTATCTGAACCATATTGACAATGATTTCATCCCATGATGTGTCTGTAGTTCTTCTGTTCAAGTATGATCTGAAAATACTCTGAAGTTTCTTCACATGAGCCTTCATCACCTTCTCAACTCCGTCAATATAATCCTTAACAAGATTACCCATTATCTTTCTATAATCTTTTTCTTTCTTCAACCAAATTCCCATGTTCTGCCAATATTTTCCAAGATCTTTTTCAGTAGCATTATATAAAGTTACTTTGTGTGCGTGTTGGCCGGGAAGATATTTTTTAAGAAGATCTTTTATCAGTTCAAAAAGAGAATTTCTCTTTCCGTCACCACCAATCATCGCATCAATATCATCTTTTACTCTGTACATTCCTCCAAAATAACTAAGTTGAATCCACCTTCTGCCAGTTTTGTCTGGTGAACTCATCACATCTTCTCTCCATGCAGAAAGAATGTTTGCATCTAATTCAAGAACCACTCCACCTTGTGTTTGTACACCTCTTGACATATATTTGCCATGCATTTCAAAGAATGCGGAGATTGACTTCTTTTGCCCCTGCATCTTTTTAATACCTTCATATCCCTCTACATCTGTTACATGAAAGCAAGTTGTCCGAAAATCATCCAGCCCTATTCTTCTGAAGATAGGAGTGGACATTGGCAACCAAAGACCAGTTAATCCTATTCCCATATCAAATAATTTGTCAGATAGACTTCCTGCCCACCTGACCTCTTCATCTAAGTATTCTTTAAACTGAAGCATTTTCTAGAGTCTCAATCAATTTCTTCTTGTTTTGTTTACGATCCAACTCTATACCAAGAGAACGACCATGTTCTTCCAACTGTTTCTTAGTCATTGTTCTAAGATCAACATTTTGTTTTTCTTTTTTCTGTTTCAATCCTTCATTATTAAAGACTGCTTTAATCATATTAATTATAGTATCAAACATACCATCCTTTCTCAATTATTATTATTATTTTTTATTCTTCTTCTTTGCCCTGTGCCATATCCCGATACATCTTCTTCATCTCCGCAGGAGTAACCCTTTCTATTTCAAGTTCTTTTACTGCATCTGGTTTCATAATTTTTCGCATATTCATTTTAACTTCTGATTCACTTGATGCTTCTATGAATGTTGGTGCAACATCTGGAATCTTAACTTTGAAGAATGCTTCTCCTAAGTATTCTTTGAATTTTTTCATTCTGGCCTCGTTATACTGTAAACCTTTTCTATTTGTTTCTCTAATATCGGAGTCCTGTTGGGCCAGTAAATGTATTCTTTGTCTGCATTTTTCATCAGACCATTCAACATCGGTATAACCAAACTCTCCAACTCTTTAAGTTTACCAACGAACTTTTCGTTTAGTTCGCCCTTTCTCTCTTCTACTTCATCTATAACTGCACGTATTGAACTTCCTTGTTCATTCAACGCATTTGCTACTTGAGAAGATTCCATTGCAAGAATCTTATCTACTTTCCCCTCTAATCGGGAAATCTTTTCTCCTGTCTCATCAAACAGGCTTGTATCTTCTTTATCTCCAAGTGTCTTGATTAAACTTGAGATAGAATCTATCTTTTTACTCAACTCATCAAATTCTTCAGATGATACACTTGAAGAAGATTCTTGTGATGGTTCTGTGTCTGTTTGGGTTTTTTTGAATTCTTCAGTAGATACTGCACTAAACCCAAAATCAAAATCGTCTGCCATATGTTTCCTATTTAAATATTCTCAAAAATCAGTAGTGTCACCCATCTGCGGATGACACTACATCTTCATCTTACATAACTTTTACGGGGTAGGTGCTTTGCATTTTATTAACAGATCTGACTCTATCTTCCGTAGAATCATGTCGTTTATAAAATTCCTTCAATGCATCTTCTTTAGTTTCCGCCTCAACTTTATCCACACCGATATGCCAAGGGGGAAGTGTCTTCTCGTAATGTACACAGTACATTTGACTCTCCCTAAAGATGATTTGTATTTTGTGTCGCAAGTTTCATTATATTACACCTATTTATTTTTTTTAAACCTCTAATTTTTGATTACTTGTTTTAAAATCTTTTTTTCTCATTACAGTTTTAGCCACAAGATCAAGCATACCTGAGCTATCAATATTAAGAACAAAAGGCATATTGATGTCCGTTTCCATGTCATGGATAACCGCTTGAGCCTTTGCACCCATCTTCGGAATTTTCTTACCATATTTTTTATAACTTAATCTGAATAATCTTATTAATTCAGCAGTAGATATTGGTTTCTTATTTCGTTCATCGTTTGCTCTGTCAAGAAAATGTTTGGTAAATTCAACATCTATCCCCACAGCAGCAAATAATCTATCTGCATATTTTTCTACTTGATCCAGATCTCTCTTGGAGATCTCTTCTGTGAATTGTTTAAAAGTTTTCATTAATTATCTACCTTTGCTCCAGCTCTCCATTGATAGCAACTCCAATATCTTGCTTTCCATTTGGGGCCTGGATCTGAACAATTGTGTCTTGCACGAAAACTCTTTCTTCTTGCAGGATCATCTCGTTTAATTTCCATATTAGGATCTCCGAAATTTACCTTCACTACATTTCCTTTTTCGTTCTTCACATAAACTGAAAACTTCTTCGGGCCCTTAGGAGTACGAAAAGGATTGTTAAGTTCAACCTCTCTCCCTTGATATTCTGCTTCTTCTATGTATTCTTTAAATTTTTTCATCTTCGCCAGGAGTATCTTTTTTGTACTTTTTTACTCTTTGTTTTGTTGCATCCTCAGGGGGCGGATCTTCTTGTATATTAACTTGTTCAAAGGACAATACCCTTCTTCCTGCCCGATCTAATTTTAAATTTTTAATAGTTTTAAAATAACGCTCAATACTTCTTATTAGGTCTTTATTTGACAACAATCTTACAGCACTACCTAACCGATTCAAGTAATCTTGAATTTGATCTTTAGTGGGTTTATTAACACCTAATGTAAAAAATTCTTTAAAAGTTTTCATTGTCCGCCTCGTAAATTTGATAGATATTCTGCATCTACGTGTTCTATGAATTGTTTCATATATCCTTGTAGTTCTTCTGCCTCTTTATCATTATCAACAAAATTCATTTTACCTTTGAGTTTCAATTTGTCTTCAATCAATTCTGTGCATTCTGTATACGTGAATCCACGATATGATTCTAAATCTCTATGAACTAAAAATACTTCATCCTCTTTACCATATACAGTATTGTTTGCAGCCCAGTATGTGTAAAACTTAGAATTTAACCACTTTGAATAACTCATAATCTCCCTCAATTGATTGTCCTCATTTTTTCTTTTTTATTTGCCATTTTTCTTTATACATCTCAACCTTATCAAAAACCCTAAGATGTTCTAACATAGAACCTACTGGAAGTATATCCTCTTTGAGTTTATGAGAAAGTGTCATAAGATCGCATGGGCCTTTCTTGAGTGTACCAAGAATCTTATCCTCAAAGGAAGTATATTCGTTAAATTTTCTCATGATGCCTTCTTTATCCAAACATTGATTTTACTTACTACATCTTTGGCAGATTTAACTTTTGTCTTCCTCATATTTTTTACTCTTCTATCTGAGGCAAACATTTCCATTGTTCCATCAGTTGCAATACGAATCATACCATAAGTTGCATTTTGTAATATCTTGTGTGGCCAATCTTTTTCTGGTTCTAGAGTAAGTTTTATCAATATGGCAACATTTTCATCACCACCTAAAGTAGAACTTCCAACAGATACCCACCCTGCATCTATTCCTTTTTTTATTTCGGTAGTCCACTTATCAACATCTTTAACATCAAGTACTGGGGTTGAGCCCTGTCCTCGTTGAGTTTTGGCAAATTTTAAGTAATCTGATACTGACTTTGATGGTGCTTCATCAATCTCAACTTCTTCAGACACACCCATAGAACCTTTCCAATTATCACCAATTTTTAAATCTTTTCTTGATTTCAAAAGAACATGATTAGGTGGAAATGTTGGTTTTCTTATCTTTAGTTTTAATTCTCTTTCTGTTCCAACGTGTGCTACTTTACCCTTTTCTGTATTTCCTTTTATGATATACCAATAAAATACTTCTTCTTTTAAATAGTTCTTGAAAGTTTTCATATTACTTGTCCTCTAGTTGATAATTGAATGCTTTTGTGTGGCTTTTTGCTGGTTTTGCCATAGGTCTTAACCAAACATGAATCATCATTTCACCAGTAGGTGAAGGAAATTTAAAAGTTGGTTTTTCCTTTTTCATCTTATGATCATCGGTGGCATTTACAGGAAACCTTGCAAGTTTCCTTTTCTTGATTTCATCACTAACGTATTTGTCAAGTTTTTGTTGATAACTATATTCTTTAAATGTCTTCATGTTTCTTTTCTCCTACCGGCCAATTGGTACAGTATGGATGTTCTGGTACATTTTTCTTTTCCATTTTAGGTATTGGTAAAATATTCTGAAGAATTCCTTCTGTTGATTCATTCTCATCATCAACAACATCTTCTCCATGATCTACTTTAGGGAGCGGACTTTTACTATCCATCCTTTGTAACCATCTTTTGTTTTGTATTGTAAAACTGTATCAAATTCATAATCCTTTTTAACTTGATGCACTAACGATCTGTTTATTTTTATAGTCTTTGATTGC
>Ga0315316_10002697_pt1 | contig 12822 bp, 11 predicted proteins | sample M160m3416metaG_FD_203702 | JGI IMG/M metagenome (GOLD analysis project Ga0315316, IMG submission 203702) | Ammonia-oxidizing marine archaeal communities from Monterey Bay, California, United States - M1 60m 3416 | ecosystem: Environmental > Aquatic > Marine > Intertidal zone | place: USA...
AATACCGAAATACATTTCCGGTTTGCTGCTGATTGCAAAATAGCCAAAAACGCCAACCACAATACCTAAAACGGGAATAAACGCAAATGCTGGCGTAACCAAGCACAACGGGGCGGTCAAGCCAACGCCAACAGTAACGATCGCGGCCCAATGAAAACTCTGATACGAGTTCTCTTGCTGGTCGGAATTACTTATCGATATATTCATCTATCTCACATTTTATTAAATGGCGACCACTGCACAATCCTGCGAACAACCGCAAAGTTGCATAGAAAAACCCTAGCTAGTCATCGCACGCTGTAACTCTTGTACCGACGTAATCCCCTGTGCTACAAGTAACATCCCTTCGGTTAACGTCGCTTGATTGCCTTGCTGAATAGATAATTGCCGTAGTTGAGCTGGGTCGGACTCCGTTGAAAGTGCCTGACGCATTGGCTCAGTTATTTCTGTTAATTCAAAAATACCAATACGCCCTACAAAACCTCGCCCTAAGCACACCGGACATGGCGGAGGCATAACACCTTCTTCGTCCGGTACCGGTTGATATTGTTGATACAGTACTTGCACATGCGAAGGTGGCAATCCTAGTTGTTGCACGTATTGTGGATTCGGCTGAAATGGCTGTTTGCAGTTTTCGCATAACCTCCGGCACAACCGCATATGTAACACTCCCGTTACCGCTTGAGCTAGCGCATCCGGAGCAACTCCGGAACCTCGCAGTTTTAGTAATGCATCGATTCCGTCAGTCGCACGAACGGATACAAATACCTGCTTGTCCTCGGTATTGACTTCATAACAAAGCCGCTCCAGTGTCGCTTTATCAGCAAGTTGAGGAACAACATAAACGTCAATCTGCCGGAGATCAGCAGCTTCAATCGAGGCGGCGAGTGACTTTCCATTATCTACGTCAACGATGTCGACTAATATGTTCTCAACGTTCGTTTCATTCATTTCGGGGGTTTCAAAGCAAACAAAATCTCGCATAAAACGATCCGTTGCACGCAAAGCATATTCCCAGACCGTCGACAAACCGCCACCACTAGGTGGCGCGGCAATAACCACCATACCGGACGAAATCTGCTTGCTTTTATCGGCTTCGTGCCGACCAGAAAGGCGCTTAAACGTATCAACTAACGGTTCACGAATTCCAAGATCTGACAAAGAATCAAACTTACCCTTTTTACTTATAAACTTAATAATCACGCGTTCACCAGTCTGAGTACCGCTACTAGTGAAGTGGCACTTGCGTACTTCTGTGCCAAATGCCGCTGTGAATTCACCAACCTGTTGATTCACCCGATCTTGTGGGTTCAGATGTGCTAGCGTCTTAAAAACCGCTAGCATCATGTCACCACTCTGACGATCCAACGCTGGCAACGCTTGCCAAACTCCATCCACTTCCACCTGAGACGCCACGCCTTGAGCAGTAAAATCCATCAAAATTCGGTCACCCCGTCCGACAATTGCTTCATAAACAATCTGTTTCGCTGGAACTATTCCCATGGATTGCCGACACTGAATTTCAGCTGTCTGATTCGCTACTTGCTCACCAGCGGTGGATTTAAATTCCACTGGCGGACCTAACTCATTAGGGGGTATTGGGGCAGGATTGTTCGACATCGTTCTAATAACTCACTTTCGATTGTGTGAATGCCGGGTTGGATGGTTGTGACTTGCAACCAAGACAACGTCAGCTATCAAACTCGTGATAATGGTGCTTTGAAGTAAGCAGCAAATATCGTAAACCCTACAGAATACCTGGCTGTGAAACATTAATTCCCTTGATTGCCATTTTTAATGCTTCGCGGTTTGGTGCGACACGGAACGCTGTTTCTCGTGAGATCAGTCCATCATCAATTAAGCTTTTCAAGCTCATAATGAAATCTTGCATACCTTCTTCAGAACCAATGCGTATCGCATCTGGTAATTTTTCATCCGTGCCTTCGAGCACCAATTTTTGGATTGTTGGGTTAAACGTCATTACTTCGACAGTTGGTACGCGACCAACACCATCTTTGATTGAGGGCAATAGTTTTTGCGCAACAATGCCCTTCATGTTAAAAGCAATCGCGCTGCGAATCGCACCATGCATGTCCTCTGGAAATAAGTCTAAGATTCGCCCGATTGTTGTTCCTGCGCTCGACGCATGAATGGTTCCGAATACAAGATGCCCCGTTTCAGCCGCGTGAATTGCCGTCATAAATGTCTCCTCGTCCCGTAATTCACCAACAAGTATGATATCGGGATCTTCACGCACGGCATGTTTCATGGCAATGCTGAAATCCTTCACGTCCATCCCAATTTCACGCTGGTTAATTAAACACTTTTCTTCTTTGTAAACAAATTCAATCGGATCTTCGAGAGTCAAAATATGTTTAGTTTCACGTTGGTTCACCCAATTCAACATCGATGCAATCGTTGTTGATTTACCAGAACCAGTAACGCCAGCGAGCAAAATCATTCCTTGGTCATGCTTACAAAGACTCTCAATGACAGGAGGGAGATTTAAGCCTGCAAAGTCCGGAATCCAATTGTTCACGCGACGAGCAACCAGGCCGATATTACCTAGTTGTGTCAGCATATTCACACGAAATCGCCAATCCTCACCGTCAACATTAACGATGTATGCAAAGTCTGCACCGCCTTCGGCTTCGAAGATATCTCGGTTTCGTTTATCCATCATTGGAAACAACAACCGCACCATCTCTTCACGATTGATCGGGCCACGACTCAATTCCTTTAACGCGCCGTCCTTGCGCACAATCGGCGGGCGTCCAACTTTCAAGTGTAAGTCCGACCCTTCTAACTTCACCAAAGCGCGGAACAACTTGTCGACTTCAAGCTCTTCGCGATCCTGCAAAAAACGTGCTACATCGTGATCTACAGTGGGGGTAGATTGTTCGGTTGATGCCATCTGTAAATGCTCCGTGAAACTTAGATCGTGATCGAAAATTAAAGGGAAAAGGCTATAAAACGGATTGTTGATGTTCTAACGTATTATGGCAAGTATAGCACACCGTTTTTCAATAGGATTGCTTTCCCAATAACCGACAAATATGCGGTTTATCCTGATTTCCGACCCGCCAAGCCACCCACGTGCTAAACCTATACTAAAAACCGTTTTACAATGCTTATCCTGCATACCTTAATATCATATACTGACATTTATAACGATTACGAACGTTTTACTTAGTTTTTCTTTTTGGTGAACCAATTATGAATGCTCCCAACAATAGCCCAACAATTGCACGACGCAAATTTTTAACGACAACAGCAGCCACGACTGCCGGAATCGCAATGTTTGATCTTCCAACTTTACTTGGAACAGACGATCCGTTTCTAGGCCTGCCTATCGGCATTCAAAGCTACTCACTACGTGGCTTCGGACTACACGATGCAATTCGACATATCCAAGCGATGGGTTTGCATCATGTCGAGTTCTACCAAAAACACGTACCGCTGGATATTGCTGGTGAAAAGCTCAAGGCATTAAATCAACTCCTAAACACCGCTGCTATCAACATGGTCGCTCACGGAGTCGCGGGATTTAACGGCAATCATGAAAAAAATAAAAGTGTTTTTGATTTTGCAAAACGCGTCGGAGTGAAATGCATTACAGCAAATCCGACAGCGGACGCTTTTGAATCGCTCGACAAACTTGTTGCGGAATACAACATTCGCATCGCTATCCATAATCATGGACCGGGAGCAATTTATGATTCGATCGATTCTGTAGTCGATGCAATAAAAGACCACCATCCGTTGATTGGGGCCTGTGTCGATACAGGACACTTTATTCGCAGCAAGCAAGATCCAGTGAAAGCTGTCTACGAACTCAAAGGAAGAGTTTATGCGTTACACATTAAAGATGAAGCAAAGCAAGAAAAACAATCTCACAATGTCATCATTGGCAAAGGGCATCTTGATGTAGTCGGTCTATTTACCGCGCTAAAGAAGACTCGTTTTCCGGCAGATGGTTCCATCGCATTAGAGTACGAAGCTAATCCAGAAAATCCAATCGCTGAAATCAAACAGTGCATTGAAGTAGCAAAAACAGCTATCGCCAAAGTTCACAAAAGCTAGACGCTAGGAATATTTATTTAATGCTAGCTAATCGAATTATTCCTTGCCTCGACGTTGAACATGGTCGAGTGGTGAAAGGAACGAATTTTGTTAATCTCCGTGATGCTGGAGACCCTGTTGAAGTGGCGGCTCGTTATGAACGGGAAGGTGCTGATGAATTGGTCTTCTTAGACATCACTGCTAGTCACGAGCAACGTGATATTATGATCGATGTTGTTCAAAGAACGGCAGAGCAAGTCTTCATGCCTCTAACCGTCGGAGGAGGAATTCGTACTATCGAGGATATTCGAGCGCTCCTTAATGCCGGCACCGATAAAGTTTCTATCAACTCCACGGCATGTACTAATCCAGAATTCGTACGCGAAGCTGCAAGGAAGTTTGGCAGTCAATGCATCGTCGTAAATATTGACCCTAAACGAGTTGATTGTGATGGTGAAGAATTTTGGGAAGTTCATATTAACGGAGGACGCACTCCAACCGGTCTCGAAGCCGTACAATGGGCCAAGCAAGTCGAAGAGCTTGGTGCTGGAGAAATTGTTTTAACCAGTATGGATTGTGATGGCACGAAAGATGGTTATGATCTAGAAATCACCGCAGCCGTTGCTCAAGCGGTCTCTATTCCAGTTGTTGCAAGTGGCGGAGCAGGCAGCCCCGATCACTTAGCCGATGCGATCTTGATTGGCAAAGCAAACGCAGCCTTGGCGGCGAGCATATTTCATTTTGGTGAATATACAATCACTGCGGCCAAACAACGCATGCGCGAGCTTGGCGTAGCCGTACGATTGTAGATTGCAAACATGGGCACACCAAACTAATATCCCATGCACCACGCGGTGAGTGTAAACATAAAACTTTTGCTGACCCAGCGACCCATGGTATAGAATAAAATACCTTGTCCCGTTGCTAAATACTCTTTTTTAAACGCTAGTACATTGACGATAGAATTCCTTTGTAAAAGCTGCCAGTCTCCCATGCGAGCGTCACCGGCTGCTGCCGGCAAACACGGTGCCTGTCCGCATTGCAAAGCGGTGATGGAAATCCCCGTAACGGATATTGTTACCCACGAAAAAGACATCCAACTCGGTAAATGCACGGTACTCGTCGAGCAGGGATCCCACCACAAAAAAAATGATCAAATTCTAATTCGATTCAGTTGTGTTTGTTGTAACAAAACACTCGGAATCCCCGTCAACAAAGCCCATAAAAAAGTACAGTGCTCAAAATGTAATGCACTCTTACGGCTTAGCTTACCGCTTGTGGAAAATCGCAAAGAAGCAGTAGGTGGTGCTGCTGACGCTGGCGATACCTCAAAAATAGAATTTAATTGTTCACAATGCAAAAAACCTGTCAAAGTCCCCCATCAACACGCCGGAAAACAAGGCCGCTGCCCGCATTGCAAATCCAAAGTTGATATTCCAAAGTACTCAACTATCAACCGTTTTCGAGTTCCTAGTAAGCCTCATGGAGCCGCCAGTTCTGTACCCGCGTCAATTACGATTGGCTCTGGGAATACTGATTTGCTCGCGGGGTATAAACCCGATAAACCGCTCAAAGCAACCGCTTGGACTGCAGCTGCATTAGACTCAATGGCTACATCCACACAACAGTCTTCGCCAGCACCAGCGGCACAGGGGGCGCCTAGCCGTGTCCATTTATCTCGTACTCAACAACCACTGAAGCAACCTACTGCCAAGCGACAAGGATTACCGTGGGAAAGTGCCAATCGTGGGCAATCTAAGATGTGGGCCACCACAAAATTGTTATGGTTTCACCCCGGAGACGCTTTCACCAATATGTTTGAAGATGACGGACTGGGAAATCCTATTGGCTATGCTGTCACAGGGCTTGTTCTAGGAACCGTTTATCTTGCCATAACCAGCATACCTATACTCGCAATTGCCTGTTTGCTGGCAGCGGAACATATGCCCGCAGGTATTGATTACAGCCGATTAGCAATTTGGTACGGAATCGGACTAAGCGTTTGGCTCGCAAGTGGTGCTTTGCTAATACCATTTTTGATATTTGCTGGCGGAGCTATTCTGCATACCGGTATGCTGCTTTTAGGTGGAGGTGCAAAACCTTTCGAGACGACTACTCGCATGATTGGGTATAGTTTAGGTGCAATCTTACAACTCACACTACTGACTCCACTCGTAGCTCCCCTGATCATCCCATTTTATTTTTTGCTGCATCTAGGATACGGAATGACCCGTTCACATCAAAAAACTACTGGGCAAGCATTGGGTGCACTTGTAATATTTTTGGTACTTCCATCAGTTTTTATTGGTTTTTTGGTGTATGTGGCGAAATAATAGCAGTACAAAATATTTACAGGTAGCTATTCGTTTTACCTTAATCTCCCATTTTATGAAAATAGATCTATTTCAACGATTGATTGCTTCCTCGTTCCTTGTTGTCGCACTAGGCAGCGGGTTTTTTGATGCGCTCCAAGTACACGCACAGCAAGCGACCATTGCCACACCACACTGGAACATGCAAGATTCTTGGTACGAATCATTTGGTTCATCCATATTTTTAAACCAACGAGGACGCCGCGGCGGCTGGTTTTTCAATTGGGGAGCACCGGTCTATCCAACCTATGGTGGATACGACGGCCGTGATGCCCATTTTGGGTTTGGATTTCGCAAGGGAAATTTAAGAGGTGGGTTCAATCTATGGGCAAGTCAAGGTTCTGAGCGAAATATGACAATGACAGCCCCATTTCTAACGGTTCCCCACGGTGGATTTGGTTCCATAAGCCATGGCAGTTGGCAACCATTTGTAACCGGCTGGATTCCCGTAATTGGAGGTCAACCACAATGGCAATCTCCTTTAAAAATGTATTTAAACAGTCCTGAAGGTGCTCAATATATACGCCAACGACAGGCAGCGTCGCCAGGAGATGTTTCCGCAAAAGCAATAGAACACCGGCCGCAAACTATCCCCAAACCTCGTACCGATCCGCCACTGCAAATTATCAACGGTAAATCCACCGATGACTAATCACCGCTAGCAGGTTCCCCATTCGCGTTCTTTGCGCGCAAATTTGTGGCTTCATTCGTGGTCATACACGAACTCTTCGCTAACCTGCACAGGTGGCAACGAATCGAGAAAAATCTGGCCGTAGAATCGTGTTCGCATGCGCGGGTCAAAGACAACGACAATACCAGTATCAGTCTGTGTACGGATTAACCGGCCAAATCCTTGTTTGAATTTAATCGTTGCTTCAGGTAACTGATAATCCAAAAATGGATTGCCGCCGTTAGCCTTAATTTGATCTAGGCGTGCTTCCAATAAAGGGTGATCCGGCATACTAAATGGCAGCCGCGGTATGATAACGTTTTGTAGTGCTTCACCGGGCACGTCTACTCCCTGCCAAAAGCTGTCTGTACCAAATAATACGCTTTGTGGATTGTTCTTGAACTGCTCGAGCAACTCCGTTCGCCCAATACCATCACCCTGTATTAACAATCCCAACTGTTGTTCGGTAAGCCAAGGGGTTAAAGCAGAGGATAAAAATCGCAGCAAATCGTAACTTGTGCATAGGACAAAAGCATGTCCATCAGTGCGGCGAATATACCGCTTTAACATTTCGACAGCGTGTGCACGAAACGATTCTTTGTCTTTACTTGGATCCGGCATGCCACTGACTAAGATCACTTCTGCCTGGCGTTCATAGTCAAACGGGGATCCCAGTTTCGTGGTATTTGATTCTGTAAGCCCTATTCGTGATCTAAAAAAATTGAACTTGTCTTCCGTACCCACAGCCAATGTTGCGCTAGTCATGATAACACTTGGTATTTTTTCGAACAGCTCACGACGCATCGCCGGTCCAATATCGATTGGTGCAGCCTGAAATGAAACTTTAGTTCCCCGGCGGGTTTTCCGAGCTTCGAGCCAGTACACCATATCATCAGCCGCTTGGACTAACCAATGCTGAATCGTATCTGCTAGTGTTGAAAGTCGTGTAACAGCTGACGTATAATTCTTGCGCTCAGCTGTATCATCAATATCATTTGCGATTTGGCGAATCATGTTTGCTAACTTGGACAACTCTGGGCTCAGCGGATTGGGGAACGCTACTTTAGCATGGATCCGCCCATTACTTCTTGGGTGATCTAGTTTCCATTGCAACGCTTCGTCAAACAATTCGTCGGCCGCAATGTAACATCGAATAACTTGGCGTTGTGCTTGCTCATGACCTTTGCCAACAAGCAAGCCTTTGTTAGTGCGGTCGTTATATAATTTCCTGAGAATATAAGAAACCTGTCCCGACGTGACACTTAGTCCCAAATGCCCACTGGCGACCGATTCAAGTGTATGGGCTTCGTCAAAGATCACCGCATCGTAGTCCGGCAAAATACTAGCGCCTTGTCGGCGAAGAGCTAGATCACTGAAAAACAATGCATGATTCACAATCAACAATTGAGCATGTTCCATCCGTCGTCGAGCTTGATAGTAAAAACAACTGTTATGTGACTCACAGGCAAAGCCCATACAGTTACTAGAGTCACTTGCCACTTCATCCCAAACACTTGTTTGGGGTTGAAATGCCATACTACTGCGACTGCCATCAGAACTATCACTCGCCCAATCACGAATTTGATACAATTGCGATTGCTCATTAGCACTGTCAAATAATGTCGCTGATTTCTTCAACGCCGACCGCAGCCGCCGCCGACTCAAATAATTACCGCGACCTTTGACCAAGACAGCAGAAAATTCTCTCGCAATAACACTGTTAAGCAGTGGTATATCCTTATTTAAAAGCTGTTCTTGTAGGCTAATCGTATGAGTCGAAATAATGACGCGACGATTCCGTTTTTCTCCGTCAGCGGTCAATACAAGTTGGTTGTCAGGCTGCGTGGCAGCCAATATCGCTGGTACTAAATAAGCGAAGCTCTTTCCTACCCCAGTCCCAGCTTCCACAACCAAGTGTTTACTATCAGCTAACGCATTAGAGACGGCCGCAGCCATGTCAAGTTGTTGTTGGCGATGTTCATACTGTTCCAGTCGAGCAGCGATGCGCCCACTAGGACCAAGGATATCGACAGGATGAATAAAATCTGCGCCGCCGGTCATTTTGCTTCATTTCGAGGAAATGGATGGGTCGCAATGACGCCTTCCATGGGGCTGCTCGCGGCGGCATAAAGTCGCTTAGGAATACGACCCGCGAGAAAAGCTTGGCGACCTGCAAGTGTCGCGTGTCTCATCGCAGTAGCCATTACGAGTGGTTGCCGAGCATGAGCTATTGCGGTATTGAGCAATACGCCATCGGCGCCTAGCTCCATGGCTTGTGCAACATCACTGGCAGTGCCAATACCTGCATCTACGATCACCGGATATTCTGGATCCTCATTTTTGAGATATTCTAAAATAATACGAATATTGTTAGGGTTGAGGATACCCTGTCCAGATCCAATAGGACTGCCAGCAGGCATAACCGCTGCTGCGCCCGCCTGTTTTAATCGCCGTGCCGTAACTGGATCGTCAGTGGTGTAACACAACACATGAAAGCCATCTGCCACGAGTTGTTTCGTTGCCTCTAGCGTAGAAATCGGATCGGGTAATAAGGTACGACTGTCTCCTAAACATTCCAACTTTACCCAATCGGCTCCGGGATTGCCTAACGCTCGAAGTATTTCTCGACCCAAATGTGCTACCCGAACTGCATCTTTGGCACTATAACACCCGGCCGTATTAGGAAGCAAAATTGTCTGATCCGAATCAATGTGATCCAAAAGATTATCACCATACGCGTCATGCAGTCGTTCGCGGCGAATGGCAACCGTAATGCAATCCGACCCGGAAAGATCTAACGCTTGTCGCATCACCGTCGCATTCTCATAGCGACCACTGCCTACAATCAAGCGACTATTAAGCTCAAATGGTCCAATCTTTAATAGGGTATCATCCAGCGCGACGACATCCACCTCGTTGGCTACTACAGTCCCCATTGTTCTGATCGTCCTATTATTAACTTTAAACGATTTTGTTGCCTACTTAGCAATACAAGTCATGTTACAAAAAAATCACCCGCCACCAACAAGTGTTACTACCTCTAATTGGTCACCGTCATGCAATATGGTATCGCCATGGGATTCAAACGGCACAATACTTAGATTGACTTCAACTGCTATATGTCGTGTAGTAATACCTAGCTGTTTGAGCAAATCTAAAACCGTGATACCCGTGGTTGTTTCAACCGCTTGCTCATTCACTTGAACAATCAAAATGGCAATCCTATTGGCGAATCATGATATTACGAGCTTGCCCAGAGGTTAGTCCAAGCAATTGGCCTTGCTGAGATCGACCTGATGATTCCATTTGACGATTCCAAGGAACCCCATAGGCTGCATAGTTTCCTGTGGATGCGTCGACAATATAGACAATGCAATTACCGGGACGCCCGTTTCCTGAAAAATTCGCCTTGCCGGTGACCATAATAAATCGGGGCGTTTTGGTACCTTGAATTTTAAGATCATTAAACACGTTGGTCTTGAATATTCCGCCAAACTGACCCGTGCGAGTATAGGGTACAAGGCATTGCAGATCACCTGTTAAGCCATCGAGCATAAATACACCCTCAGCCGTATCCGAAATCAATCCCGTCGCAATCGCGAATTTATCAGAACTGTCACCTGCCGCGGCTTGCAAAACCTTACCGTCAATTTCAAAGCCCGCAGTAGAAATCTTTGGGGTGGCGGTAGTGCTGATTCCGACAATGGTGCCTATCACCATGCCAACACCAAACAACAATCCGCAACCAACACCTAATACAAAAGATCTATTCTTCATAATGATTCCATTTGCCGTTGTACGTGAGGAACAACATACTCGCTAAGACTTTTTCTAGGTTAAAGCTTGATTATGTTGGTTTATGTATTCTCAATGCAATACTACTACTCACCTCTATTATATGCAAACCCTGTAAGAAAAATAACCAGTGCTGATGTATTTGACCAATCCGGTGATAGTGATAGATTGCTAGACGCATGAAAAAATGCCTATGATTTGGTGCTGATTGGTCCTTGTTCTGCCGTGACCGAGTTTAATCAACTCGCTTGATATGATAGAAAAGAAGAAGGAAAGTTCTTAATCACATCAAATTTTGGGTGATCTGTACTAGTTTGATTTAGCTGGTGCAGTATTTATCTATATTCCCATCTAACCAAGCAGAAATTAGCAGGAGCGGAAATGGCGACTAATAACGATTTAAATAGAAAATTACGTATGGCATTAGTCGGTGGCGGGCAAGGTTCATTTATTGGACGCGTCCATTGCACAGCCGCCGTTCTCGACAATCGAGCGGCCTTAGTGGCCGGAGCGCTTTCGTCGAATCCCGAGCGAGCAAAAGCGTCTGCACCGGATTATGATATTGCGGCAAATCGTGCTTATGGAAGCTATCAGGAATTGATCGAATCGGAGTTGAATTTACCCGAAGATGAACGCATTGACTTTATCTCGATCGCTACTCCAAACTTTACCCACTTTGAAATTGCAAAAGCTGCGGTTGAAGCTGGATTCAATGTGATCTGCGATAAACCTATGACCTTTGACTTACCTCAAGCTGAAGAACTGGCTACCGCGGTTGATCAATCCGACGTCGTGTTCGCCGTCTCACATAACTACACTGGGTATCCACTAGTACGACAAGCTCGTGAAATGATACTCAATGGTGAATTAGGTGAAATCCAAGCCGTCCGCTCAAATTACATTCAGGGTTGGTTAAGGACTCGCTTGGAAACAGATGAACAAAAACAAGCTGCCTGGAGAACCGATCCGGCTAAAAGCGGTGCAGCCGGTTGTTTCGGTGATATCGCTACCCACGCTTATAATCTCGGACGATATATGACCGGATTGTTGCCTGACGAAATCAGCTGCCACTTAAAAACCTTTGAAGAAGGTCGTCAACTGGACGACTATGGCACAGCTATAGTTCGATTTGACAATGGCGGGCTAGGGACCGTAACGGCCTCACAAATTAGTCATGGTCGTGAAAACGATCTATCCATCGAAATTGACGGGACACTTGGTGCAATTCAATGGCGGCAAGAAGAACCCAATCAATTGATTGTTCGAGCAAACGGAGAACCGCTAAAAATTTATACTCGCGATCCCAATGCGCCGTTTATGAACGAAGCTGGTGCCAGTGCCTGTCGGTTACCGAGCGGACACCCCGAAGCATTTTTCGAAGCGTTCGCCAATGTATATCGCTCTGCGTTTGATGCTATGATAGATAGAGCAATGGATCGAGATTACGAACGACGCGATACTGTATTTCCCAATGTTCACGACGGAGTCGAAGGAATGTACTTTATCCAACAATGCGTTGCTAGCTCCGCTGAAAATGGCGCTTGGTTACCACTAAGACACCAACGCGCTCGTCGCTAGTATGATATCTGCGATGGACGAATAAATTACTATTAACCTCTTAAAAGAGAAAGAACCTGTATCATGTTTTTAAATCGAATTTCGAGTCTCAAAACTTTCCATTTCGTTGCCCTAGCTGTCCTAACCACGCTTTTTGTAACAATCCCCGGACTAACAGCGGCTGAGAAAGGGTTCACATCGCTGTTCAATGGGAAAAACCTCAAGGGCTGGAAGGCCAGTGAGAATGTAGATTCCTGGTCCGTTAAAGATGGCATGCTAGTTTCGGATGGACCACGCAGTCACCTATTTTACGAAACGAAACAACCATTTAAGAATTTTGAATTGAAAGTGGACGTAATGACGACC
>Ga0315316_10002700_pt1 | contig 12818 bp, 9 predicted proteins | sample M160m3416metaG_FD_203702 | JGI IMG/M metagenome (GOLD analysis project Ga0315316, IMG submission 203702) | Ammonia-oxidizing marine archaeal communities from Monterey Bay, California, United States - M1 60m 3416 | ecosystem: Environmental > Aquatic > Marine > Intertidal zone | place: USA...
TTTGTGCGTAAACAGGTACCTTCTTTGCAAGCGCAGGGTATTTAGCAGTAAAAGAATGTTGGAATGCTTTGCTAGCACGATCAACAAGGCCATTGCCGACTCGCGTTCCATCGGCTTGTACTAATTCGTCAGCACCAACCAACTTAACACCTTCACCAATTAACTGCATAGCCAATTGATCTTCGCTAACACGCACGCATTCGTAATCAGGTACAAAGTACCAACGTGCCATGGCGTTACGGTTCACAGATGTCGGACTAGCAGATTGAATATAACTGTTAATCTTGATTGGTGGTTTTTCTAATCCAATACCAATCAACTTCATGCGATAATCAGCTTCGACAAGAACTTGAGCAAAGTGCGTTTTCGGTGAAATCCCTTCAACGCTTACGACCTGCTGCCCTAAACTACGTCGTAATCCTTCAACAAACGGTTGCGTATTTCTCGGATTTAACGAAGGGCTAGCTTGCACCAAATACTGTTGCATGCGTTTTAGCCCTTCTTGTGTCGGATCGATAGACACACCGACCGTTCGAGTTTGATCGCCGGCGGGACCAAAGCTTCTTAGGGCAACAATTAAGTCTTGCAATTCCATGATTGCTTTGCCAGATTGGATTCCGACCGGGCGTCCCGAGGGGTCAACCGCATAACCTTCAGCGGGGCCCGCAATTACAATATCACCAGTTTCTGGATAATAAAAAACATAATCAATTGAAGTTAACCCAGCCAAGTAACGCATGTCACCGGAAACTCCTTCGCCAGCTTCCATTCGGCGAGCAATTTCTGCTTCTAATCGGTTCAACGAAATTTTACGGATGGGGCTAATTTGGGCAACCACTGGGTCGAGCTGCTGGCGTGCTGCTTGGATTCGTTGCATTGTTAGGCGGTTATCAAAACGTTTAACCTGCAAGACACCTTGAGGTGTAATTACTACACCGGCACCACCGGCACCACCACCGGCACCACCACCCATGCCGCCACCCATGCCGCCGCCCATACCGCCGCCCATGCCGCCGCCCATGCCGCCCCCGCCGAATTGACCGTGAAGGGTAGGGGTGAATGTCATCAATCCAGCAACAACAATCAACGACATTATTTTTCGAATTCGTTTGGTCGATAACATGCTTTTGTTCCTTGCCTCTGTATCTAAGCTCAAGTTAGATAATCAAAAAAATTTTCTCTGCGCTAAGCGTCCATCAATAAATAGTTCCCAACCATGGAACGCTAGAGTATTTTCATTCAAAAATGGGGCAATAGCCGCCACTTATTACATCGAAATTACTACTACTTGATATTAGTTCCCGAGTCACGAGAAGGCAAGAAAAGAAAGATAAATAGCTAGTAACAACCGTGTAATTGCACTAATAGGCAATGTTGACAGCATAACCGCTATAACCGTTACAATTTGTGATCGTGTAACAGCAACTCCATATGTACTGATTCAAGCATATAAGCGACGAATCGCAGTCGTTAATCAACGCTTCAATAGCGTTAATGGGTTACGGCGCTCTATTAACGGCATGGCCACCTGGCCTCGCTGGCGATGCGATTCAAACGTTGCTGCAATCATTTCAATTGTGTGCCGAGCTTCATAGACATTACATTCCGGTAAGCGATCTTGCTCAATCGCCTGCAAGAGATCCAGGCAGGCAACCACATTGCCTGCGTGCAATGACGAATCCTTCAACGGCTCCGATTTACCTACACCCGCAGAACTAATCGGAATCCATGTTTTTCCTGAACGACCCGGACACCATGTCGGGTCATCTAGATAAAAAGCTTGTGGCAAAAATCCTGTCTGAATTTCTATTACCCCTCGGCTACCAAGAATCTGTAATGCAAACCTAGCGCCATTGCCTGCTTCGCGCGTCGAAGCAAAATATCCGGTAATATTGTCTTGCATACCATACATCGCCGTAATGGAATCGGCAGCCAACGGTCCAATCCCCTCTTTACCAGGTCCAACGTGTTCTTTGGTAACACGCTTACCTTGTTGAGTCACTTGTGCCATGCACCACTGACTATCACCACCAAAATATTGCATTAGATTAAAAACATGCGATCCGAGCACCCATAAATCTTCACCACCACCTCGCCGATCCTCCTTACCACGACCTCGCAATTCTAACACGGTACCAATGCCACCATCCTCAATTAGATTTCTAATCACCGTAAGTTTTGGACTGTATCGAGTCTGATGCGCAATCGCCAATTTTATATCATTTGATTCGCATGCTTTCACCATTTCATCCGCTTCTTTCAATTCTCGGCAAAATGGTTTTTCCATGTAGATGTGAAGTTTCCGTTGCGCACACGCTAGTACCATTTCGTGATGACGATCTACCCATCGTGGACAAATACTTACAATATCTAATTGTTCATTGGCTAGCATTTGACGGTAATCAGAATACCCCTGCGATGCGTTTAGCCGCTTTTTAGCTTGTTGTAATCCGGCCGGATCTGGGTCCGCAACGGCAACTACTGTGCACCCTTCTATATGTCCCCATACCGTATCAACTCCATGACCATAATTACCTTGGCCAGTGTGCCCGATGACTCCAATTCGATATTCAACCATAACAATACCCAACGTCCCTTTTATGTTTGATTCCTTGCCGTCTTAGTGAAACATTCCATATAGGTTATGATACACATAAACAAACAGGTGCAGTTAACTCGTTAAGTAAATCATGTCTTCAGACTCCAGCACACCAACGGGCAATGCCACTTCCACTCCCCCACCACTGGGTTCATCCATCGCAATCATCGGTGCTGGGATTACCGGATTGTCCGCTGCTTATTATCTGCAACAACAACGACCAGATTTAAAAATTACCCTACTGGAATCAAGCGATAAGCCAGGTGGAATCTTACAGACTGTAGAGAGAGATGGATTTTTGGTCGAACTAGGACCAGATATGTTTACGACTCGAGACAACGAGGCGTTTGAATTGTGCTGTGAACTCGGAATGGAGGATCAATTAATCAGCACTAACAAGGATCATCGTGGTGCCTATATCCTCTCCCGTGGTGAATTATGCAAAATGCCAATGGGTTGGACAATGATGACACCCACACGCATAGGTGCGATTCTAAAAACGCCTTTGCTAAGTTGGAAAGGAAAACTACGTGTAATCGCAGAGCTATTCGTTCCTCGGAGAACAGATACCGGCGATGAAAGTCTAGCCAGCTTTACGAGGCGGCGATTAGGCCGAGAAGCTCTCGAACGAATCATTCAGCCGTTGATTTCAGGAATCTATACTGCTGACCCTGAACAACTCAGTATGCAGGCAACGCTTGCAGATTTCCTTGCTATGGAAAGAACTGGAAAAGGACTCATTCGAGAAGGTATCAAACAACGACGTAATCAGTCGTCACAAGAATCATCAACTGGAGCACGATATGGGGCTTTCGTCGCTCCTCAGGACGGCATGCAATCGATCATTACGGCTCTAACTAACCAACTTCAAAATAATACACTCGAACTTAAACAACGCGTCACACAGGTGGAATTCCAGAACGATGTATGGCAATTAACCATCGAACAAGATACACAGGAAACGACTACCCGCCAATTTAATCGTTTATTATTGACGACTAGCTCTCAAATCACGGGTAGGCTTTTAAAAAATGCTTCTCCTAAGCTAAGTAAACTGATCGCTGATATCCCGCTTGCTGGTGCCGCCATTGTAACGATGGGCTATCGCATTTGCGACATTGATCATGCACTTGATGCCTTTGGTGTCGTCGTACCCCAAGCAGAGAATCGCCCTTTAATCGCAATTAGTATCGGGAGCCAAAAATTTACAGGCCGGGCTCCCCAAGATTCGGTCCTATTCCGCATATTTGCTGGTGGCTCATTGCAGCCGGAAATACTGCAATGGGACAATGAAAAACTGATCAATTCTGCCAAACAACAGCTTCGCGAATTGTTAGGCGCCAATGGCAAGCCAATCTTCACTCAAGTCGCACGCTGGGAAAACAAAATGCCACAATACCACGTGGGGCATGTCGAACTCGTTGATAAGATTGAACTAGAACTTAGCAAAACACCTAACCTTGAAATCGCTGGCAATGCCTATCGCGGTGTGGGAATACCGCTCTGTATCCGTAACGCCAAATCTGCTGTCAAAAGGCTTATTGAGTGATACCAACACTTAATATTGATTCATTGTCAGTCACTCTCGCTCAACACAATATCATTGGGTTTCTCTAATTCGTTGATTTTAGCCGCGAGAATAAAATCGTTAACACTAAGCCCACCGATGGTATGGGTCCAAAGTTCAAGAGACACGTTGCGATAACCTTCAAGATGCAAGTCCGGATGATGGTTTTCGATTTCAGCCAATTTAGCAACCTTATCGAAAAATGCTAATCCTGCAAGAAAATTTTTTGCGGTATAGTCGCGGCGAATTCGTTGCCCACCATTGACCAAATGCCAATCTTTCACGTGTACCAATTGAGCAATCGCTTGGTCCGCTGAATATAGTGCGGCCTGTCCCTCACATGGCCTGCAGCGACCTTGACACAACTGCTCCGCCGATTGGATTTCCATATGCCATCTCCTTAAATCGTCTGCAACTTAGGCTTTGGATTTTCCTTCCGTTCTTCTGCCTTATTCTCTCGCCAAGGCTTCTTTTTTTTGTAAGACTCTAACTCTTTCTCCAAGGTTTCTTTCATATCCTCGGTCGCCAACTCAACCGCTTTTTGAGACCACTTTCGAGCATTGCTCCAGTCACGATTTTCAGCGTAAGCCGCTGCCAGTGTGCTCAGAATATGAGGTTTTTCATAATCTGATACTTCACAAGCTTCCAGTGCTAGCTTAACGGCGCGTTTGCCATCACGCACCGACGCCTCTGTCGATGTCGCCAGTGTCCAAGCGAAGTTATTCAATAAGTTAGGATACTCTTTGTTAAGCTCGTAGGATCGTTCATAATCTTCGACCGCTTTGCCATGTTCACCCATCGATAAATAAATATCAGCTCGAGAATAATAGGCGAGCCAGCTTTTATTATTCCCCTGAATAACTACGTTAACATGTTTGATCGCATTTTCAAATTCCTCTGCCATCGAATAATCCATGGCAACACGCAATCGCATTTGTTCGTCATTAGGCGCAAACCGCAGAATAACTTCGAGTATTTTAGCCGCCTGTAAATAATCTTCTCGTTGCTCAAACACTCCTGCGCGCAACAGGTAAAGCTGAGGAACGTTCGGATTGATTGCTTGAACACGATCTAGATCCGCATTGGCTAGCTCTAATTTATCGTCGGTAAGGTAAATTGTTGCTCGTAATAATAACGCTACGATACCCTTTGGGTTAAGCTCAATCGCCTTTGACAAATCAGCTAATGCTTTTGCACCATCTTCTTGCATGACATAAATCCGCGCTCGCAGTTCATATCCCGCGCTTGAATCTGGCTCCGTCTTAATCGCTTCATTCGCCAATTTGATAGCTTCCTCAAAACGATTCAACCTTGCAAGTGACTCCGCCAACGAACCTAGGGCATCGATATTGTCATCATCAAGTTCAATCACTTTCCGCAAGTCTTTTGTCGCTTCATCAAGTTTTCCAATTCGTTGATAAACACCTGCTCGTTGACGATAAATCATCGGGTTCATCGGTGCCAATTCAATCGCTTTATCCAAATCAGAAATTTGCTGCTCTGGTTTTTCTTGTAATCCAGATCTGGCTATTAAAGCTTCAACCTGTTTCTCTTGGTCTTCGGCAAAAGACTTTATAGCCGCCGTCGCTGCTTTTAAACCTTGATCGCGATTACCTTGGGGTAAGGTCTGCAATTTAGCGGTCAAAAGGTGGGCTTCACCGTTTGTCTCGTCATAGGTCAAGAGTTTTGTCAGATCTTGCATCGCTAACTCGCGCATCTGCGGCCATTGTTGAGGAGGTTGACCAGAAAGAATTCGTTGGGAAACCGCCTTGGCACGTTGCATCAACGTAGATGTGATCAGTTGTTGGGCGAATTCAGTATTCCCTTGTCCTAATCCTTTTTCAATTGCTTGTTCAGCTAGGGAGATGACCTTCTCCAATTGCTGAAAATTCATCGCACCAATTTTGGCTTCAGTTGCTTGATCTAATAAACTCTGACCTGCATCATCGGCATACACCGGCACTATAAACGTCATGGCCAATAGGACACATGCAATGGTTGCACTACACTTCATGAATTCTCTCCTGAGTTTAGATAAAAATGTTCTTGTTAGCCCCTAAGGGAGTTAGCTTATATTTTCCTGCGTCCAATTACCATCAACACACCGCCATAATTCACCATGAGAATTCTCATCACGCAACGATGCAGGTAACCGCTCATGACGAACATTATCGTAACATTGTAACATCGCAAATCGCAAAAGAGATCCAGGAATTCCGACTGCCGTAAACCCTGGATGCCCCGTCGCTGGGAATGGGCCGCCATGATTCATCGCTGCACTAACGGCTACGCCGGTGGGCATCTTATCGTTTAACATGCGACCTACTTTGGATTGGAGATTCGCAGCAATTTGGTCATAAGCCGCATCATCACTACCGTCTGTCGCCGAGTAAATACAGCCCGTTAAATTACCTTCAAAGCAGGCGATGACAGCATTAACTTCATCCAAAGACTCCGTGACAACTAATAATGAGCTATTTCCAAAAGCCTCCGTTTGCATCGTTTCCGGATCGGCAATAAATTGCTGCGCGGTTACTCTGAGCAATGTATTTGCATAGCAATATCGATCACTATCGGCGGAAGTATTACCTACAACAATCTCTGCGCCGGCGTCCACAAGAATTTTAAGGTTAGATTCCAAACTACTTTCCACACCCGCGGACAACAATGTTCCAATAGGAGCTTCGGAAAATTGTTCACTTAGAGCGCTGATAAATGAATCTGTAGCATCGCTTTTCAGCACAACCACTAAACCAGGATTCGTGCAAAATTGACCGGTCCCCATCAAACAACTACCTGTAAACTCCGTCGCGATTTCCTCGTGTTGCTGCTCCATCGCTTGCGGCAAAATTACAACTGGATTTACGCTCGAAAGCTCTAAATAAATCGGCTTACCAGCCGCATCCGCTGCGGCTTTTAATTGCAATCCAGCATGCCGACTGCCGGTATAACCGGTGGCGCCGATGCGAGGATCAGCCACCAAACGCTCACCATCGGCATGACTCGTACGATAAATCAACTGTACCATTCCCGCCGGCATTCCTGTACTTTGGGCGGCTTGATGGGCACACCGAGCAAACAACTCTGTTGTACCCGGATGAGATGAATTCGCTTTTGCGATAACGGGATTACCCGCAGCAATGGCGGACGCAAAGTCACCGCCAGAAATACTACCAAATGCTAAAGGGAAATTATTCGGCCCAAAAACCGCAACAGGCCCAATAGCACCATATTGGGATCGGATACCAGTATGGGTATCAATCGTTGGCACAGACCAGTTACCGGTTCGCGCAGCGTTAGCGGCTTGACGCAGTTGATCTGTCGTACGAGGTAGCTCACCGCCGGCTAACCGAGTTGGTTTCGGATATGCTGTTTCCGCGTGGGCCATATCTACAATAGCATCAGCATTATTTTCAATCTCAGTTGCATAGGTTTCTAAGAACTCCGCTATCTGCGCCCCTGAAATACTTCGCAGTTCAATAGCCGCCTCGATAGCTGCAGTCAAGGCTGCATCACAATCTTCCCATATACTGACAGGATATTCATTCGTGAGCGGCTCACGGGTAGCTGGATTCGACGCTTGAAAAGATCCGCTGCTGTTTGCATCGCGCCATTGTCCGGCAATTAGTATCTGCTGCATTAAAATCATCTCCTGTTGAAACACATTCTGCTAGATATCGTAAGTCGCTTATATTGCGGGTACACCGATAACGGTGTCTATGCTAGTTAACTATAAATCAGTGCCTTGGACAATCGGATTGGTTAAGGTTCCAATGCCATCGATTTTGATTTGCACAATATCGCCTGCTTGTAAAGTAAAATCATTCGTCGGCACGACACCTGTACCGGTCATTAAGAATACGCCCTCGGGGAATATTTGTTCGCGGAATAAATATCCAATGAGATCTTCAAAGCTGCGATGCATTTGGTCAACACCGGTAGAACCTTCGAACACTGTAGATCCCGCTCGCTCGATCATCAAATAAATACCGGTATCTTCTCGACTGGGCATATCTTCTACAAGTGTAATGACTGGACCTAGCCCAGCACATTGCCGATAGACTTTCGCTTGAGGCAAATACAAAGGGTTTTCACCTTCAATATCTCGGCTACTCATGTCATTGCCAATCGTAAAACCGACAAGCTGACCTCGACTAGACACAACACATGTAATTTCAGGCTCGGGAACATTCCATGAAGCATCATATCGAATACGCAGCGGCTGATTAGGTCCCGACACTCGGTTCGGTGTCGCCTTCATGAATAATTCTGGGCGATCTGCATCGTAAACCAAATCGTAACACGAGGCACTCGATTCCGACTCTTCCATCCGCGCCGTCTGGCTGCGCTTATAGGTAACACCTGCTGCCCACACCTCTTGTTGGTCAATGGGAGCTAAAAATTCAATTTCGTTGAATGCTAGCGATCTTTCACCGACTAGAGCATTCGCCGTTTCGGTGGGATTGTCGGACTCGAGTACGTCAGCCAAGCTATTGAGCGTAGAATCCACAAAGCACAATGGGCGCACGGTATCAACGTCGACAATAACAACCAGTTGCTCCGAATCGGCAGTCATACATTTAGCTAACTTCATTTAATCTCTTTTCATCTCCCTAGAAGATATTTTTTTACTCGCTCCAGATATCATTAAGCCGTCTAATCCAATTACCATGCATCATACCTTCAACATCACTTTCGCTATATCCGCGTTTAGCAAGAAGATCAATCAATTTCCGCAAATCCGCAATCGTTTCCATATCGTAGGGGCATTGCTCTCGCCCGTAACCACCATCAAGATCTGAACCAATGCCTACATTTTTGGTATTACCCGCAAGTTGACAAATGTGGTCGACGTGTTCAATGATCCGTTCTACATTTACTCCGGCGGTGTAAGGTTGTGTCACGCCACGCTGCCAGTCTGGTGCCATCATCCATGCATCAAAAGCCATGCCAATCATAGCATCGCGTTGGATGATTGCCTTAAGTTGGTCATCACTAAATTGCCGTTGATGTGGAACCAGCGCGCGACAATTCTGGTGACTCGCCCAAATAGGCCCACTGTATATGTCAAGCGCTTCCCAAAAACCTTCATCGGTTAGATGGGTAACATCTAGAACAATGCCTAAGCGTTGCATCTCTACCAACAGATCTTTACAACCTATTTCTAGACCACCTTCACTCCCGGTACCTGGGGCATAACGGCCCGGGCCATAATGAGCAGGACCCAGTGCCCGCAAACCATATGCATACGCTTTTTCTAGATAGCCTAAGTTGATAATTGAATCAGCGCCTTCGAGACTTAAAATATATCCAATTGGAAGAACTGACGTATCGTCCGCTGTTTTCCATAACTCAACATGAGCGTTAAGTTCATCGCGATTCGTGATTTGTGTCATCTGGCCGTGGTCTTCCATAACGCGATACCAGGCGAGTTGTGCTTGGGTTATCGCCCAAGCAATATCTGGGCTATTCCAGCCTGGCATATTCGTTTCAGGAGCCACATATCGCCCAATTTGAGTTGCAATACAAACCCCAATCTGACCTTTGCGCATTTCATCAAGTGTCAAAATTCCCTTGCCACGATCTTTGTAATCCAGTTTTCCAGCTTCTCGATCACGTATTTCCTTTAATGATTTAGTCAGGTCACGATTAAACTCAACCGCGTTCATGGAAATATCTAAATGTCCGTCAAATAATAACATTAGGTTTTCTGTAATTCCTTTCGCTTATAAAAATACTTCTTCACCAGCTGCTGCGGAGGCGGTGGCGAAATCAAACATCCGACGTACGTCGCTAAAAATGATACAAACAAACCGACAATAATTGGATCCATGTCGATAAATCGGTGAGGCTTAAAGAAACTTCCGTTTGTAAACACTCCTAAGAAATACATGCTGAAGTGAGCCGCAAAGCCGCACAGCATTCCAATCATACAACCGTGCTTATTGGACCGTGGCCAATACAGCATGAATACCGTCGGCGCCAAGAAACAGGCCGCCAGACCACTTCCGGTGTACACAATAATGTCCTGCAAAAACTGGGGGGGATTAACTGCCCCCAACATCGCTGCTGTACCGACAATAACGGTCACTGCGTATGTCATTTTTTTAATCTTCGCTTCCGATGCATTCGGATTGATGTTGCGCTGATAGATATCTCGCACAATGGCTGACGATATCATTAGCAAAAAGCTGTCTACCGTCGACATGACTGCTGCAAAAGGCGCTGCCACTAACAAGCCAGCTAGCCAACCCATGCCAATTCCTTCAGTCAAAAAAACTGCCATTGCCGGCATAACACGGTCGGACTCCATCTCCATCCCAGGCATCAACAAGCGACCGCAACAAAATATCATGACCAATGGGAAATAGATCAGTGTGTAATAAATCGCAACCGTAAAAATCGCCTTTTTGAGCGTGTCGGTATTTTTGAACGCCATCAGGCGTACATGACTACTGGGCTGCCCAGCACCTGATATTGCCCACATGAAGAAAAATGAAAATGCTAGGCTCAGCGGTAAGAAACCAATGTCGCTATCCGGTGATGGACCAGGACCTGTTACATAAGTTCCTTGGTGCTCCGGCGAACCACCATATTTATAGGGATTTTGCGTTGCTCCAACTAACTGCAAATCATCAACTATCGTATAGATATCCGGATTTCCCAATATCTGCTTAATATCTGACGCGTTCACTAACTCAATCATCTCGACCGGCACTTCTGCTGTCGTTATCCGTTGACCTGACCCAATTTCGACATCATTTCCGGTGCGAAACAATCGAGGAGTGCCATTATCACCTACAGTGGCAATCCACGTACCAGCCGAAATCAATCGACCAGTGTCAGAGGGACTGCTAATCTGCAATTGGGCCTCTGTCGGTACCGGTGGAACAAGTCTGGACATTTCCTGCGTAACGTAGGCCATCCCAGAGACATCGTTAGAATCGTCCTTAGCGGCCAAATCATTTACCATCATGATGGCTAATGGCAACATGATCAAAACGCCAACCACCATCACGATCCCTTGCATCACGTCAGTCCAGACGACCGCATGAAAGCCACCGTACGTCGTATAGATAATCACCGCGATACCAAACGCTAGCAAGCAGATTAAGTACTCCGAATCGGTTCCTAAGAAACTCCAAGGTTCCATAACCGTATAAAAAAATTCCGCCGATCGATGAAATATGTCAACATCACTGAGTAATGTTTTAAGGATCATAGCACCCGCTTTGAATTGCGCGACCAAATTGAATACCATAAAAAAAACGATCAGAACAACCGCCATTAAACCGAAGCGAGCACTATCAAATCGATCGCGGAGGACATCAGGCACGGTGATCGAACCTGAAATTCTCGCGACTTGATTGATTCGTTTACCAAGTAAGCCCATCGTGCAAATTGGCACGACGACATAGGCGCCAATCCACAACGCCAAAACCCAACCATGCGCATATATCTTGGATGGGAAACCCGTAAAACTACCACCGGAGGCACTCGTTGCCGCAAAGGTCAATGCAAAAGCCCACACACCTAATCCACGACTCCCTAAAAAATACTCACTGAGAAAACTCTTGCCTTTGAGCATCTGATTAGAAAATACAGCAATCCCAAATACGGCGAGTGTGTAAAGCAAAAACGTGATTAGCGCGGCGTTAGAGCCTGCAGCAAACAATATTAGTTCAGGGCTCTGCATTATTATTTATTACCTTCCACTTTACTGGCCGCCAATTCCTCTGGCGAAACTCCTAAGTCATCGTTTTTCATGTAGAAAAAGCAAAACCAAACGGTAAACACATCTGCCACAATCCATGGAATCGCAATTCCCCAGACGACCCAAGAAGGCATTCCAAAAGTAATCGAAATATTTTCTGGGTCAGTAACGTTGTAACCATTTAAATAACAATATGGTATGCACCAACAAAGTGCGGCTAACCACGCACCAAAAATAATACACGCTTCGCGGCGAGAATTCACAAAAGTAGGATCTAATTCATCTGTATATAATTCGATTCCATCGTTTTCCGATACGGATTCACCCTGCATTAAGCAATACCCCCTTTTGACCACAATTATCGTTAGTTTTCACTAGCGTTTTATTTCCTACATTTTACCGCCTAGAAACAGCACACCGCAACCACTCGCTTAAGATAGTCTTTCGACGTAAAATCAAAGTATCGTTATTTGTATTTTCTTGGATTCAACCATTTATAGCAACCATCGATTCACTGCCCATAAAGGAGCAAGCCCGTGACAGTAGATACCGCTAAGATCATGGATGGCAAAGCAATCTCGCAAGAAATTCAAGCCGAACTTGCCGATGAAGTATCTCAGTTTACCCAACAGACCGGAATAACTCCCTGTCTAGCGGCCGTTCTTGTCGGTGCAGATGCGGCGAGCGAAGTTTATGTGCGTAACAAACAACGCGCTTGTGAACGAGTAGGGCTCCATAGCCAACTGCATAAACTACCGGCTGATACATCACAACAAACATTGCTAGACCTAATTACTCAACTTAATAACGCCCCCCAAGTACACGGAATTCTCGTTCAACTGCCGCTGCCCGCCGGACTCGGCAGTACGCAAATCCTCGACAGCATCAACCCCAAAAAAGATGTCGATGCGTTTCACCCAGAAAACGTTGGACTGATC